>JAEEGJ010013910.1_pt1 | contig 19314 bp, 10 predicted proteins | sample 8958761 | NCBI WGS metagenome assembly JAEEGJ01 (sample SAMN16246546, study PRJNA631951) | gut metagenome | biome: gut microbiome; feature: rumen; material: RS-attached | host: Bos | place: Iran: Karaj | collected 2018-10 | reverse complement strand
CTCTCATCGCTGCACTCGCAAGTGCCAAGACGACAGCCGAGCAGACCGTGCTGACCGAGACCAAGACCGCGCTGAACGACGACATCACCGAGGCAGAGGCATACTACAACAGCATCAAGGACAGCAACCCCACCGCTGCCGCTACGCTTTTGGAGGCCATCAACGCCGCCAAGGCCGTGAAGGACAACGCCGACGCTACTCAGGCTGAGGTTGAAGCAGCTATCGCTGCACTCAGCACAGCCATCAACACTGCCAAGGTGGAAGTGTCGCGCATCACGCTGACCATCCCCGCCAAGAGCTACATGGCCCGCATCGATGCCGACAAGCGCCAGATAGAGACCGCCGTAGATGGCGTGAAGCTCTACTCGGTGCAGAACGTGACCAACACGGAGGTGGTACTGACCAGCGAACTGAGCGTGATAGCCGCCGAGATGCCTTACTTCATCTACAACGACAACGACACGGAGATTGAGGTGAGCATCATCGTGAGCAGCGAGGAAGCCGACAACGTGGACTACGACAGCGAGCACTTCAAGGGTACGCTCGTTGACAAGACGTTTACGGACGAGGACATGGAGGATGCCGATCACTACGTGCTCAACGGCGGCAGCAGCTTCGTATGGGTGAAGGATGCCGGCACGCTGGCCGCTGGCAAGTGCTGGATTCAGCTCGAGAAGTCGCCCGCCAACGCCCGTCGTCTGAGCATCGTCTTTGAGGGCGAGACCACTGGCATCAGCAACGTCAAGACCGCTGCCGACACCAAGGACGCTGTCATCTATGACCTGCAGGGTCGCCGCGTGATGCAGCCCACGAAGGGTCTGTTCATCGTGAACGGCAAGAAGGTCGTGATTAAGTGAGCGAAGACCCGAGCTTGCTCGTGGTCTTCCGAACGTGAACGAGCTCGAGCGAAGCTCAAGGTCGTGATTAAGTAAGACTACTCATTGGAAAGGTCTGCGTCATCCCTTGTCGGGGACGCAGGCCTTTCTACTTTTTCGCCCTTCTTTGCGATTATCAATGAAGAATTGAGAATTCCACATTCAACATTCTTCATCGCAGCAAAACGAGAATCACTCAAAACTCATAATTCAAAATTCAAAAATTCAAGAACAATGAAGAAAGACATATATTAATCCGGAGATGCAGGTGGTGACGCTGCAGTACCAGCACCAGATACTAGCAGGCAGTACGTTAGGCAGCCCCGTGCAAGACGTCGTAACACCTGACGATGAAGACATCGACTATGACAACGACGGCCTTGACGACGACGAAGGTGACGTATAACTTAGCTGTTCTAGCTTACGGGACAGCTGTAGCCAGTGATGAGACAGCTGTAGCCAGTGACGGGACAGCTGTAGCGGTGGAAAAGTGGTAGGGCTTTTCCAAAAGTGGTACGACTTTTCAGAAAGTGGTACCACTTTTTCGTGTATTAGCTGTTCCCGCGCGCAGGAACAGCTGTCCCGTTGCTGGGACAAGCTAATACAGCGCTGGGATAAGCTAATACGGAGATGAGACAGGCTGATACAGAGGCGAGAAGGGCCGTCTCGCGCCCATGCGCGCCCGCTGGCGTCGCGCGCGAGCTTTTTCGAAAAAATGCTTTCACGTTTCACCGACATGGCGGAGATGGCGATAGACAGGTGGTTTGCGAGCATGTGTGTTGCGCGCAGACGTTCCACTTTGCTTTCACACCGTTTCATGCCATAAGTTAACTACGAGACAGCTGTTTCTATTCCAGAGATAGCTGTTCCCATCAGTAAGACAGCTGTAGAGACAAAAAAACGGTGAGCAATTTCTGAAAAACGCTCACCGTTTTTGCTAAAATGCTCACCGTTTTTCCCCAAGACAGTTCATCCCACCACCGAGACACCCTATCCTATCATTCTATTAGCTGTTCTTTTGCGCACGGTACACCTGCGCGAACCTTATTATGCATGTGAAAGGAAATGAAAGCAAAGTGAAAGGGCCAATCTCCGCTATCGCCTTTGTACACTGGGATTGTGGAAGGTGAAAGCATTTTTTTGAAAACCGATTGGAGGTAAGCGTATTTCGTGCATTTAAATCACTGTATTGCATAAAAAAGTACATATTTTGTGCAATAAGTTTGCAGAACTGAGGAAAAAATCATATCTTTGCAATGTCAATTTCATAAAACTACTAACACAGAACATGATGATTCGTAAACGATGGACAAAATATGTTTGCCTGGTTCTAATGACCTGGCTGATAGTCGGCTGCACTCAGAAACCTAAATATATAATAGGTGTATCGCAGTGTTCGGAGGACATCTGGCGTGAGAAGCAGAATGCCGAGCTGCGTATGGGAGCCTATTGTCAGGAAAATGTAGAGCTGCGTTTTGCTGCAGCCTACGATAGCGACGAGCGACAGGTGCAGCAGATAGACTCGCTGGTGGACAGCGGTATTGACCTGCTGATTGTTGCTCCCAACCAGGTGAAAACCATCTCGTCAGCCATCGACCGCGCCTACGATAAGGGTATTCCTGTTATTGTCTTTGAACGAAAGACCAATTCGCAGAAATATACGTCATTCATCAGTGCCGACAACTACGAGATGGGGCGCATCATGGGTGAATACATCGCCAGTCGACTGCATGGCAAAGGGCGTGTCATGGAAATCATGGGACTCAAGGGCTCGTCACCAGCCATCGAGCGCCACAACGGTTTCGCTGATGCCCTGAAGAATTACCCTGACATCACTGTTGTTGCTACCCTGCAAGGCGACTGGACAGAGGAGAGTGCCGTCAAGGCCGTGAAAGCCTATCCTGGCAATCTGGACCATATCGACTTTGTCTTTGGGCAGAACGATCGCATGGCCATGGGTGCCCGTCGTGCCTTGCAAGAAAGCCATCAGCCACTCTACTGCGGCATTGACGGTCTGCCTGGTGAAGATGGCGGCATCCGTCTGGTACGCGACAGCATCCTGGATGCCTCCTATATCTATCCTACCCATGGCGACAAAATCATAGAGTTGGCTATCAACATCCTTGAAGGCAAACCCTACGAGAAGGAAACTCTTCTGCAGTCAGCACTGGTTACTCGCGACAATGCTAAGGTGCTGTTGATGCAAAACGAAGAGATGATGCGCCAGGCTGAGTATCTCGACCAGTTGCATAGCAGGGCAGACACCTATCTGAAAGAGTTAGCTACGCAGCATGTCGTCAACTGGATGTCGATGGGTGTCATTCTGCTGTTGGTGGTAACCATCGTGTTGTTCTATATGTATCATCTCCGTAAGGTGAAGTTACAGCAAGAGCGTGTTGTCAGTACCCTGTGGAATATGGAGATAGAGCCAGCACCTGTTGCTGACGAAACAAAGGAGCATACAGCAGACAGCTCGGCAGACGAGAAACCGTCCGTCGTTGCCGAAAGTGCCTTCCTGGCACGGTTCCGCGAGGTCGTTGAGGCTCGCATGGAAGATAGCGAGGTCAGTGTCGACGACCTGGCAGCAGAGATGAGCCTCAGTCGTGTACAGCTCTATCGTAAGATAAAGACGATAACCGGTTCCTCACCCGTAGAACTGCTGCGCACCACGCGCTTGAAGCGCGCCTATCAGATGCTGCTCACCACCGACAAGAGTGTCAGCGAGGTGGCATACGCTGTCGGATTCACTGCCCCCAGCTACTTCTCCAAATGTTTCAAAGAGGAGTACGGCATGGTGCCTGGCGACATCCGGAAATAGCACGGAAATATTTGTAATACTAAGATTATTCGTTCATTCCATTGCAATTTTGTTACATTGCAACAATTTTTGAATGGGATGAACGATATTTTTCATACCAATAACTATATCATTACTACTTTTGCGGCAGAATCTGAAACAAGAGTATTAACTTTAAAACAAAAGCAAATGAAACAAACGAAACGATTGTTTTTAAGTTTCTTGACGCTGCTGCTCGCTACGATGACGTACGCACAGGAGGTGACAGGAACTGTGTCTGACTCTTTTGGGCCAGTGATTGGAGCTACAGTCATGGAGAAAGGAACCACCAATGGCACGGTGACTGACTTCGACGGAAACTTTACACTCAAAGTGAAAGCCGGCACTACGCTGGTGTTTAGCTATGTGGGTCTTCTGACCCAGGAGCTGCCTGCTCAGAATGGCATGCAGGTCATGCTGAAAGAAGACAGCAAACAACTGCAGGAAGTGGTAGTGACAGGTTACACTACCCAGCGCAAGGCCGACCTGACGGGTGCTATCTCTACCGTCAGCGTTGACGAGATGGCTAAGCAGAACGAGAACAACCCGATGAAGGCCCTGCAGGGTCGTGTGCCGGGCATGAACATCTCTGCCGACGGTAATCCTTCGGGTGCTGCTACCGTGCGCATCCGTGGTAATGGTTCACTGGATCATAACGATCCTCTTTATATTATTGATGGTGTACCCACCACTGCCGGTATGCACGAGTTGAACGGTAACGATATCGAGAGCATCCAGATTCTGAAGGATGCAGCCTCGGCATCTATCTATGGTTCGCGTGCTGCCAACGGTGTGATTATTATCACCACGAAGAAGGGTAAGGAGGGTAAGATTAAGGTCAACTTCGACGGTTCTGTCGCTGCCTCGTTCTATACCAACAAGATAGAGACCATGAATGCCTCGGAGTGGGGACGTGCCTTCTGGCAGGCTAACGTCAACGATGGTATGAACCCCTCGAACAACAACCTGGGTTACAACTACGACTGGAGCTACGATCAGAATGGCAACCCCGTGCTGAACAAGATGACCATGAACATGTACCTCGACGAGAATGGTACCGTACGTGCAGGTGACACGGACTGGTTTAAAGAGGTGACGCGTACGGGTGTCGTTCAGCAGTATAACCTCTCTGTCAGCAATGGCTCAGAGAAGGGCCACTCCTTCTTCTCATTAGGTTACTACGACAACCAGGGTACCATCAAGGACTCTTGGTTCAATCGTCTGTCTGCCCGTGCTAATGCAGACTATAAGCTCTTTGATGGCAAGCTGACCATCGGTGAGAACTTCACGCTGAACCGCAACAAGGGTGTCGATGCTCCTGGCGGTATCCTGCAGAATGCACTGCAATTCAACCCCAACTTCCCCATCTATGCAGAGAACGGCCAGTATGCTCAGGCTCTGGGTGCTTACTCAGAGCGTGAGAATCCGCTGAGCATGATAAGAAATGCCAGGGACAACGAGTATACCCTGTGGCGCATGTTCGGTGACGTTCACCTGAGCGTAACCCCGTTCAAGAACTTTACCTTGCGCACCACTTTAGGCTTGGACTACACCCAGAAGGAGCAGCGCTTCTTCATGTACCCTATTGCCAATGGTAAGGTAAAGCGCACCGACACAGCCGTAGAGAGCAAGCAGGAGCACTGGATGCGCTGGATGTGGAACGCCATTGCTACCTATAACCTGGAGATTGGCAAGCACCGTGGTGATGCTATGATAGGTATGGAGGTCAACCGCGAACAGACCAAGTGGAGCAGTGCCCAGCGCTATGAGCTGGCTATCTTGAATACAGACTATATGTGGCCGTCAGCCGGTTCTGGCAAGCAGTTGGCTTTAGGTTCTGGCGATGGCTATTCACTGGTGTCCTTCTTTGGTAAGGTCAACTATACCTATGATGACAAGTACCTGGCTTCGTTCACCATCCGTCGTGACGGTTCCAGCCGTTTCGGTAAGAACAACCAGTATGGTACCTTCCCCTCTGTCAGTGCCGGTTGGCGCCTTTCTGAGGAGTCGTTCATGAACTTCACCAAGAGCTGGCTGGACAACCTGAAGGTTCGCTACTCTTGGGGACAGACGGGTAACCAGGAAATCTCCAACATCGCACGCTATACCATCTATAAGTCTGTGGTATCTACAGGCTTGTGGGGCAGTGGTCAGGCAGGTTCTGCCTATGACATCACTGGCCGTAACGGCGGCTACGACCTGAGCAATGGCTACGTTCGTCAGCAGCGTGCCAATGAGGACATCAAGTGGGAGACCACCACGCAGCATAACATCGGTGTCGACTTCGCCTTCCTGCACAACAGCATCTATGGTAGCTTCGACTGGTTCGACAAGAAGACCACCGATATCCTGCTCTTCATGGACGGCATCGCCTCGATGGGCGAGGGTGCCTCACAGTGGATCAATGCCGGTGAGGTGAAGAATACCGGTTGGGAATTCAGCCTGGGCTACCGTCATAAGCTGGCCAATGGCTTCTCATGGGACATCAATGGTAACATCAGCCGTTATAAGAATGAGATTACGAAGTTGCCTGAGACGGTAGCTGCTAAAGGTACGTATGGTGGTAATGGCGTGAAGAGCGTCGTTGGTCGCCCCATGTATTCTGAGGTGGGCTATGTCGCTGACGGCATCTTCAAGAGTCAGGAGGAAATCGACAACCATGCACAGCAGGACGGTGCCGGACTTGGTCGCATCCGCTATAAGGACCTGAACGGTGATGGCAAGATTACCGAGGCCGACCAGGACTGGATCTTCGATCCGACACCCGACTTTACATGGGGTCTGAACATCTACCTGCAGTACAAGGACTTCGACTTCACCATGTTCTGGCAGGGTGTGCAGGGTGTTGATGTCAACTGCCTTGGTTATAAGTCGCAGACTGACTTCTGGGCCAACTCTAACGTCAACGTGCCTTACCTGAACAAGGGTACACGCGTGCTGAACGCCTGGAGTCCTGCCAATCCTGGCAGCGACATCCCCGCACTGACCACATCAGACACCAACCGCGAGGGTCGTCTGTCAACCTACTACATCGAGAATGGCTCTTATGCCAAGCTGCGTACCGTACAGCTGGGCTATAACATGCCAAAGAGCATTACTGAGAAGCTGAAGATGGACCGCATCCGTCTGTACGTCTCTGCCCAGAACCTGCTGACCATCAAGAGCAGCAAGTTCACTGGCAACGATCCTGAGCGTCCTGGATTTGACTATCCTATTCCTCTCAACCTCACCTTCGGCGTGAATGTAGGATTCTAATGGCAGGCTAAAGCCCTAATTGATAATTGAAAAATAATAATTGATAATTATGAAAACGATATATATAAAATACATCTGTGCACTCTGCGCTATCTGCGGTCTGACGGCTTGTTCTGATTTCCTAGAGGAGCAGGTGCCACAGGCTACGCTGACTCAGGACGAGGTGAAGAAACCTGAGTATATCGATAATGTGCTGATTTCTGCCTATGCCGGATTGCTCAGCATTGAGGACATGAACTCCTCGTTCTCTCTATGGAACTACGACACTCGTTCCGACGATGCTTATGTAGGCGGTGCCGACTTCTCCGATGGTGAACCTTTCCATATCCTGGAGCTGCACACCACCGTGATGACCAAAGACTGGCCATACAATGACATCTGGCAGCGCTTCTATAGATTCCTGTCACGTGTAAGCTTGTCACTCGACATGCTGGACGAGGCTGACCAAAGCAATGCTACCATCCAGCAGCGCACTGCCGAGATGAAGTTCCTGCGTGCCTATGGCCACTTCCAGCTGAAGCGCCTGTTCAAGAAGATTCCTTTTGTCAACAAACTGAACATGACAGAGGACGACTATAACAACATGTCGAACACGGAGTATACCAACGACGAGGGCTGGCAACAGATTATCAACGACCTGGAGGATGCCTATGCCGTACTGCCCGTGACACAGAGCGAGAAGGGCCGTCCCACCAAGGCCGCTGCAGCAGCCTTCCTGGCAAAGGTCTATCTCTATAAGGCTTACCATCAGGACAATGCCAACAGCAACCAGGTGACCAGCATCAACGAGGCTGACCTGCAGAAGGTCGTTGACTATACGAATCCTTCTATCTATGCCGCTGCCGGCTATGGCTTGGAGAGTGACATGCACAACAACTTCCGTCCGGAGGAGCAGTATGAGAATGGTAAGGAGAGCATCTGGGCCATCCAGTACTCTAAGAACGACGGTACCACTTGGGGCAACCTGAATTTCTCTAACCGTCTGATAGTACCCTGTATTCCTAAGGTACATGACTCTGGTTGCGACTTCTACAAGCCCTCTATCAACCTCGTCAATGCCTATCGCACCAATGCCGACGGACTGCCTCTCGTGGCTACAGCAGCCACCCAGGACTACGAGGTGGGCTCTGCACAGACTGTCGATCCACGTCTCTTCGTTACCGTTGGTCTGCCAGGTACTCCCTACATGTTCAACACCAGCTACATGATGAGCAAGACCAATACGTGGAGCCGCTCAGGTGGTAAGTATGGCTACTTCGTGTCGCTGAAGCAGAACGTAGACCCCGCAGCCATCAACGAGTACATCTTCAATGCCGACAACCAGTGGGCCAGCTCTATGAACCGCGTCGTCTTCCGCTATGCTGACGTGCTGCTCATGCGTGCTGAGGCGCTGGCTCAGCAGAACAAGCCTGCCGAGGCTATCGCACTGGTCAACCAGGTGCGTGAGCGTGCTAAGGCGATGGCTGCCAACAGCGTCGTGTCTAACTATCCTAATAAGTATGGTGTACATTTTGCCATCAATAGCTATAAAGGCACCTACGACAAGGATGCTGCTATGGAGATTGTGAAGACTGAGCGTCGTCTGGAACTGGCTATGGAGAGCGAGCGCTTCTTTGACCTCGTGCGTTGGGGTGATGCTGCTACCGTCATCAACAAGTTCTATACTTCCGAGAGCGAGAAGATGAGCTTCCTGAAGGGCGCCTGGTTCACTGCCGACAAGAACGAGTATCTCCCTATTCCCTGGGAGCAGTTGTCTGCCTCTAACGGTCACTATACGCAGAACTGTGGCGAGTGGTAATGAAGAGTTTAAAGTTTAAAGTTTATAGTTGAAAGATATGAAAACGATATATAGTATCATTTGCATGGTTTGTCTGCTCTGCGGGTTCACTGCCTGCAACGACGACCATACGGGCAGCATCAGTGTTGGCGGCTCGTGTCTGGTAGAGTCTTTTGAACTCAACAACCAGTTCAAGGCTACCATCAGCCATGAGAAGCGTCTCATCAAAATCAAGGTTCCTGAGACCTTTGCACAGAAGGGCGACATGGAGATTACCAGTCTCACTCTTCCTGCTGGCGCCTCTGCTAACTTTAAGTTGGGCGACCACATCAATCTGAATGCTGACAAGACACTGCGCGTCACCAATGGCGACCTGCAGCTGGAGTATCAGGTTAGCGTACGCAACGATGAGGCCCTGCTGACACAGTTCCTGCTGGAGGGTGTCAAGGGTGCCATCAACCAAGATGACAAGACGGTTACCGTCAGTGTGATGGCCAGCAGCGGCATCGACCTCTCTAATGCTACCTTCGAGGCTGTGGTTAGCGAGGATGCTACCTGCAGTCCTGCCAGCGGTACGAAGGGCAACTTCACAGAGCCTTTCCTGCTGACCGTCAATGACAATACGGCAACCAATGTATATACCGTCAACGTGACGCTGATACAGGCTCCTGTCGCTATCTTCGTGGGCGACGCTGAAAATGTAGAGGCACTGAACGACGAGGAGAAGGCTGCTGCCAAGTGGCTGACAAGTAATGTCGCCGGTTCGGCATATCTCTCATGGAGTGACATTAACGCTGGCAGCGTGTCGCTTGACAAGGTTCGCCTGGTATTCTTCCATCGCCACTGCCCGGCTTATGGCAACTACAATGGCTTTGCCGATGCCGAGACAGGCGCTATGGCTGCACTGCCCAAGATGAAGGAACTCTACCAGAACGGAGTAGGCTTCGTGCTGCAGCGCTCAGCTGTCAACTATGCCATCGCACTGGGTGCACAGCCTGAGGACTCTTATCCTAACAACGTCTGGGGTGGCAACGGAGAAGGTTCCGACCTGATGGGACCCGAGCCTTGGACCTATCGTGTTGCTGACATCAACCATCCATTGTGGAAGGATCTGAAGCGCTCAACAGGACTGGGCGACGACCGCATCATCACACTCGACGAGGGCTACACCATCTGTAACACCACATCACAGTACGGCTTCTGGGGTGACTATCCTGACGAGAATGCTGTGGCTGCCAAGACTGGCGGTCGTGTCCTCGGTGGCGACGGCAATGTCTCTTCATGGGAGTTGAAGAATGCCGCAGGCAACTACGGTAAGGGAGGCATCGTCTGCTTCGGTACTGGTGTCTTCGACTGGAACTCTCCGACTCCTTACACCTCTGTATACCACGACAATATGGGTCAGATTATGCTCAACGCACTGGAGTATCTGGGCAAGTGAATAGAGAATAGTGAAAAGTGAACAGAGAATAGTGAAAAGTGAATAGTGATAAAATATAAGGAATAATATGAAGACAATGATATATTCAGCAATCGCACTCATCCTGTCAGCCTCTGCGCTGACAGCATGCAGCAGCGACGACGGTGTGACGGGCGATCCCGCTCGCAACTGGGCAGGTACAACAAATGCGTTCACCCCCACTGACGAACAAGGCTTTGGCACCTACTACATGCCAGCTATCGGACGCGTCGGCGACCCCATGCCTTTCTACGATAAGAAGGCTGGCGACTTCAAGGTGCTCTACCTGCAGGAGTTTGACAACAATATGAGTCACCGCTTCCATCCCATCTGGGGCGTCTCTACCAAGGACGGCGCCAGCTATCAGTCACTGGGCGAAGTGCTGCCCTACGGCAGCAACGACTATGTGCAGGATGCTGCGCTGGGTACCGGCTGTGCCTACTACGACGAGGCAAACGGCCTGTACTACATCTACTATACCGGTCACAATGGCAACTGCCAGTATCGTGAGGTTGTCATGCGTGCCACCTCTACCGATTTCAAGACGTGGACAAAGGACGAGCTGTGGGCACTCAATGGTCCCGACTACGGCTATTCTGCCAACGACTTCCGCGACCCGCAAATCTTCGTGGCTGACGATGGACTCTACCGCATGGTGATCTCTACCTATCCTAAGAATGGTGGCGACCCGCAGTTTGCTGAGTTCAAGTCCAGCGACCTGAAGAACTGGGAACATGTCGGTCCCTTCAAGATGATCTGGGACCGCATGCTGGAGTGTCCTGACATCTTCAAGATGGGCGACTACTGGTATCTGGTCTACAGTCAGAGCTTCCGCGCCAGCTGGAGCCGCAAGGTGAAGTATATGTTTGCCGACAGCTGGGAAGCACTGAAGGACTGCTTCAACAACGGTCCCAAGTGGCCTGCCGATGGGCCGCTGTGGCGCGAGGGTAATCTCGACACCCGTGCCTTCTATGCAGGCAAGACAGCCTCTAACGGCACCGACCGCTTCATTTGGGGCTGGACACCATACCGCTCTGGTGCCGATATCCACGAGAAGAACATCAACGTGGGTGCTGGCGACGGCAATGAACCTAACTGGAGTGGTGCACTGGTATGCCACAAACTCATCCAGCATGCCGATGGTACGCTGTCGATGGGTGCCGTGCCCGCTATGGCTGCCAAGTATGGCAATCCTCAGGAAGCCAAGGTGATGGCATCCAATGGCTACGACAATGGCAAGCTCAGCGGCGACGATGCCTATGTGCTCTACAGTCGTCTGGGCACCTGCAACCACATCTCGTTCAAGGTGACCACCTCCAACAACTGGGATAAGTTCGGAGTCTCCTTCGTACGCAGCACAGATCCCGACTACTACTATACACTGGTTGTCAATCCCGAGGAGGAGAATGCCCGTAAGGTGAACTTCGAACAGGAAGGCTATCGCATCGTAGAAGAGTGGAGCGAGGAAGAGCAGAAGATGGTGGAGAAGAAGGTCTATGGCAAGGGCTTCATCGAAGGTGCCGACGGCTACGGATTCTATCGTCCCGAGAACAACGAGTACAACATCGACATCTACACCGACAATAGTGTCCTCGTCATGTACATCAACGACATTGTCTGCTGCACCCACCGCATCTATGGCATCCAGAAGAACTGCTGGAGCATCAACAACTATGGTGGTAACATCACCATTAGCGACTTGAAGATCAGTCAGCAGTAAGAGATTATTTGCGACAAATAAGAAAAAACGTTCAAGGTAGCGTAAAAATGTTACCCTGAACGTTTTTTTTTATTCTATGCAACATTATTGATAGTACTTATTGTATTTTAATACTAATTTTGCAGCAACAAAAAACAATATTAACTCTAAAACAACAACGCTTATGAAAAAAGTATTTTTACTCATGTGCCTGATGGCAACCACAGTTATCGCTTCAGCAACCGACGTTTGGGAAGGAGAGCACGCCGTTAGCTGGAGTAACACCCTGACAATCGAAAAGGGTAAGTTTACAGATATGAAGGTTGGCGACAAACTCGTCATTGAGTTTAAGGACGCTACAGGCGAGGTTATCGAGCTGCACAGCAACGCAGGAATGCTCCCCGGCACACGCTTTGAACATCACATTTTCCCCGACCAGAGCGGTGTTGAGGTCTTCGCTACCCCTGCCATGCTCGCATCCCTGAAGGAGTATGGCCTTGAGGTCTGCGGTGTCGGCTTCACCGCTACCAAGATATGGTATGGCGATGGCAAGGATAATATTGATGAGAACACCGCATGGAGCGGCTTCTTCTGGATGGACAGTTGGAGCACGCTGGAGATTACAAAGAACTGCTTCGCCGGCGTCGACTGGAGCAAGGTCAAGGCTATCCGCTTCTATTCTGAGGCCAACCGTACCGACTACGTCATCAATGTTCTGACCAAGTGGGGCGATGGTGGCAAACTGGGCGATCAGACCACGATGACTATGACCAACGAGTATGCAGAGCTCAATGTAGAGGATATCATTATGGAAGAGGCCCTTGCTGATGTTGACCGCCTTATGATTCAGTGCAACAAGGAGGCTGGCGATCCTTTCAACTTTACAGCCGTCGTGCTCGTCAAGGATGGTGGCACTGGCATTGCTGCCGTTGCCAAGAGCCAAGAGCAAACTGCCAACAGCCAATACTTCAACCTCGCTGGTCAGCGTGTAGCTCAGCCCACCCAGGGCCTGTATATCGTCAATGGAAAGAAAGTTATTATTAAATAGTTAGGTTTGGTTAGTAGTTTTTTTGATGAAAAGATTGTTAGTTAGTTAGTGTGTCGCCCGCGTCTATAGAGACTGCGGGCGGTTTTCTTATTGTCGCTGAAATACCTTCCCTTCACTGGCGTCAAGTGCTTTTTAATATTAGTCCCTGTGGCATCTGTCCCTATGGCATCTGTAGTTTCTGAACAACTTTTTTTTGAAAAAGTGTTGGTTGTGCGCAACGTTTTTATTATCTTTGCACCCAGAAACAGTTTAAACCATATTGTTATGGACGCATTATTCAGAAAGAGTGACCGACTATTGGCCAACACCAGTATGGAGATAGTTCGCGAAAAGATGAACGAAATCCATTGGAACGCCCAACTTATCAGCATTATGGGTGCCAAGGGTGTGGGCAAATCCACACTCATCCGCCAGTATTTGAAACAGAACTACCAGCCTCTTGACCGTCGTATGTTGTATTGCTCAGCCGATACGGTGGATTTCTCTACGCGTACGTTGGTGGAGCTGGCCGAGGAATTCTCGATTCGTGGTGGTGAACTGCTGGTAATCGACGAGATTCATAAATACAAATCGGGCACCTCTGACTGGAGTCGTGAGGTGAAGGAGATCTACGAGCTGTTCCCCGATTTAAAGCTGATAGTGAGCGGTTCGTCCCTGCTTCAACTGCGCGAGGGTGATGCCGACCTCTCTCGCCGCGCTGTGAAATACACGATGTCGGGCCTTTCCTTCCGTGAAGCATTGCGTTTCTATCATGGTCTGGAGTTCGAAAAGTGGTCATTAGAGGACATCTTGTCTCATCCCTACAATTTGTGGCAGACAGTCACCTCGAAGTGTAAACCCGTGGCCCTGTTCAAGGAGTATCTGGAAAAGGGCTACTATCCTTTCCTGCTGGAAGGTGAGGGCGAGTATTACATGAGGATAGAGCAGGTGGTCAATTACATCATTGAGACCGAACTGCCCCGTATTTGCAAAGTCGATGTGGCCAACGTCAGAAAGCTGCAGGCACTCATTGCACTGATATGCAGCGAGGTACCTTTCGAACTGAACGCCAATAAGATTGCTGCCGCATTGGAGATAGGCCGCGACACGGTGGTGGAATACCTGAAATATCTGGGTGATGCCAAGGTGCTGAACCTGCTCTATTCCGACAAGAAAAAGATTGGTAAGTTGTCGAAGCCCGACAAGGTATATTTGGAGAATCCCAACATCCTCTATGCGCTGGCACCTACGAAGACCGACATAGGCACTCTGCGCGAGACCTTTGCCATTGGCAGCCTGTCCGAGTCGCACAATGTGGAATACGGTAAGGCCCAGGGCGACTTCAAGGTTGATGGCAAATACACCTTCGAAATTGGCGGTCGCAGCAAGGACTTTTCGCAAATTGCAGGTGTGAAGGATTCCTACGTCTTCGCTGACGATTGGGATATGCCCGACGGCGCCAAACTCCCCCTCTGGATGCTGGGGTTCCTGTATTAAATTATGTGTAGCAAGGTGCTGGATGATTTCCTGCGACTCTCTGACAAAGAATTATTAACCCATGCAGGGACCGTTACATTATCCTCAACGGCAAGAAGACCCAAGACTTCTGGGATGCTACCATCAAGTGCGACCAGAAGCCTCTTCGCATGAAGATTCGCAACATCTGCGGTGACGAAACGATATATATTCTATAATTATTAGCAATCCCTGTTTTTTCCAATAAGATTATGTTGAGCGATACACCGCGAGGTGTGTCGCTCTTTCTGTCTTTTCGTACTTTTGACTGCTTACGTACCTTTGCACTCGTTACAGTCCGCTAAACGAGAAACACATCATCCCAACTCCTTAAGACACAGGAGTTCGGATGCTTTTGTGTCTGTGGCAAGCCCCCTCCCTTTGAAATAATTTTAGCGGTTCTCTGTGGGAATGTATGTCGCTTGCAATGATAGTTGTCCGATTAGGCGGGCTTCACAAGCCAACTATGCGTGCTTTGTCGCCTAACTATGCGTGCTTTGTCGGGCAACTAAGCACGTTATGTTAGGCAACGCAGCGTGGTGTGTTCTTGGATGCTCTAGCACCCTCCGCCTGCGCCTGAGCTTTGCGATGAACCAGAGGTCGGCGGCTGAAAGGAAAGCCAAGGCGCACCCCTAAGGTGCGGAAGGGCCGCACTCCCAGTTTTGATTTTTGTCGAATGCATTTCTTCCTACACTACGTTCACCCCTACATTCACCGCCTCCAGCCCCGATGAACAGGGCAAAAGCGAACGTAGTGTATGTGGTGAACGTAAAAACAAAAAAAAATTCGCACAAGTTGGAGAGAAGTGTTTTTATTATAAGCTCCAAACTTAATTGTTCATTGTTAATTTGACTACCGTCTCGCCAGCAAACTACACGTGCCTCGTTGCAAATTCTCGCATGTGGGAAAACAAAATTATCGTCCGTGCGAGACAATCAATGTTTATCAGATAGTATTGAAAACTTTTTCGCTGTTTTCTTTGTCCGTATCGTATTTATTCGTAATTTTGCATTGTGAAAAGCGACACGATGATTTGCCGGTTGGCTATATAGAAAAAAGGATGGGGCAAGAAATCTGTTGACACCCAGCTATTAGACTCCATCGGCCAGGCTAACCGAATCCTTCTCAATATAACCTCAGAGTATAATCCACATGTTTTAGCCAAAGACATAAGGCGGTATTTCGAGAGGAATACCAACGCCGTTGAAGTGCTGATAATGAAGGGGGCACGTTCTATATCTGTTACTCGGGAAGACACCATCGGTCAGTCGTACATCAGGAACTTCATGATGAAGTACAGCAAAAAATAAAGAGCCATCAGTTTGAATGACTCTTTAAATTGGGCAGTATCGATAAGGCCTTACCCCACGCGGGATTCTACCCGGATAGCCAAAACGTATGTTTTGACACTGCAAAGTTAGGCTTTTTTGTCTTTCCCTCCAAACTTTTTGGTCATTTTCTTTGTCCTTATTGTATTTATTCAATAGTGTCCTAAATAATTTTCAAAAAAGTGAAGGAAGTTGTTTCCATTAAGGAAAATAATTATACCTTAGTGGTTGCACAAATAAAAACACCTTCCTTCATGGCAAAGATAACACTTTTCGCTCAAATAATCCAAAAATTACCGAAAGAAATAATCAAATCTCTTGCAAAAAAGCATGGGACGGACAAATACGCCAAGGGTTTCAACACATGGAGCCACCTTGTGAGCATGATATTCTGCCAGTTTGCCGACTGCGTGTCCCTGCGGGAGATAAGCAACGGCCTTCATTCTGCGAACGGCAACCTGAACCATCTGGGCATCCGCCGCGCCCCTTCGAAGTCGAACCTTGCCTACCAGAACGAGCACCGCTCGTGCGCCTTCTTCCGCGACTGCTACTACTCGCTGCTGGAGTATTTCGGACAGCAGGTGAGCTTCTCCGGCCGTAAGTTCCGCTTCAAGAACGCCGTCTATGCCCTCGACTCCACCATCATAACGCTCTGTGCCGAGGTGTACGACTGGGCGCACTACACGCACGCCAAGGGAGCGGTCAAGCTGCACACCCTGCTCAACTTCCATACGCTTCTGCCTGAATACGTGCACATTACGGACGGAAAGGCAGGCGACAACACGGCGGCGAGGAACGTGGAGGTGAAGCCCGGAAGCGTCGTCGTGTGTGACCGCGGATACTTCGACACACCGCTGATGAACTTCTGGGACAGCATCGGGGTGTTCTTCGTCGTAAGGGTGAAGTCCAGCCTGCTCTACGAGCGCATAGAGGAGCGCGAGCTTCCCGACAACGCCCATCCCGAGGTGCTCATTGACGAGGTAGTCAGGCTGACAGGGCGGGACACGGCGGGGCAATACACGAAACCCATACGCAGAATCGCCGTCTACAACGCGGAGCACAAATTCACCGTGGAACTGCTCACAAACAACATGAAACTCGCGGCAGGGACCATCGCTGACCTTTACAAGGCAAGGTGGGACGTAGAGATATTCTTCCGTAACCTCAAGCAGAACTTCCACATCAAAAGCTTTGTCGGAACCTCGCCAAACGCAATGGAGATACAGATATGGACGGCGCTCATCACCATACTGCTCTTTGCGGTGATTAAGCAGCAGGCCACCTACAAATGGCACTTCTCAAACCTCGTATCCTCACTAAGGCTCAACACTTTCACGAAAATCGACCTCCATCTCTGGATAAACGAGCCATTCACACCACCGCCGGAAACAGAAAATGACACATAGGGGGTATGGACAGTTTTGGAAACATGAAGAAACGTCAATTCACAAAGATTTGATGCTATCTGGCGGGATTCTAAGAAAAATTATTTAGGACACTATTGACATTTTTCCCATGAAACCTTTGGCATTTCAAGATTTCTTCGTACCTTTGCCCTTGCAAGACGAATAGAACAAACAAATAACACAATGAAAAAACACATTCTTTCCCTCCTGCTCACCATGCTTCTTTGCATGACAACTACAACAATCAAGGCTCACGACATCGCAGTAAATAACGATGACGGCGTAACCATCTATTATGACTGGACAAACGGAAACACCGAGCTGGCTGTCAGCTATCAAGGGGCATCATGGAATGGTGTGAATGAATACTCCGGTGAAGTGGTCATTCCCGAGTCCGTACTCATCGAAGGGACGACCTACAACGTGACTGCCATCGGCGATTATGCTTTCGGCATGTGCAACGGTCTGACCTCTGTCACCATCCCCAACAGCGTGACATCCATCGGCGTTTATGCTTTCGCTATGTGTGGCGGCCTGACCTCCGTCACAATCCCAAACAGCGTGACATTCATTGGCAATGGTGCTTTCCAAAATTGCATCGGCCTGACCTCCATTACCTTCGGCAACGGTCTGACATTCATCGGCCAAGAGGTTTTCATGGGTTGCATTGGTCTGACCAACATCACCATCCCCAACACCTTGACATTCATCAGCGATGGTGCTTTCTGTGAGTGCAGCGGCCTCACCTCCGTCACTATCCCCGACACCGTGACAAAAATCGGCAATAGCGCTTTCTCTGGCAGCGGCCTCACCTCTCTCACCATTCCCAGCAGCGTGATGGAAATCGGTGAATGGGCTTTCGCTTATTGCAACGACCTGACCTCCGTCACCATCCCCAGCAGCGTTACATCCATCGGCGACGGGGCTTTCTCTTCTTGCAGCGGCCTGACCTCAATAACTGTGGAAACAGGAAACCCAAATTACGACTCACGAGAGAATTGCAACGCCATTATTGAAACATCCACGAACAAATTATTAAATGGATGCAACAATACAGTTATCCCTGGCAGCGTGACATCCATCGGCGTTTATGCTTTCTCTGATTGCAACGACATGACCTCTATCACCATCCCCAACAGCGTGACAGAAATCGGCGATGGTGCTTTCTATGGTTGCATCGGCCTGGCCTCCATCACCATCCCCAACAGCGTGAAAAAAATCAGCGCTTATGCTTTCAGTGAATGTTACGCCCTCACCACCGTCATCATCGGCAGCGGCGTGACAGAAATCGGCGATGGTGCTTTCTCCAGCTCTGTACTGACAGATGTCTACTGCTCTGCTGAGGCCGTTCCAAGCACCTCTCTCGATGCTTTTGAGGATTCGAATATTGGAAGTGCCACACTTCATGTGCCTGATGTTTCTTTAGAAAGCTATAGCAGTATCGCACCTTGGAGTTCGTTTGGTACCAAAGTCGCTATGGAGAAATGTGCCTCTCCTACAATTAGCTATGCTGGCGGGAAGCTGTCATTCAGCAGCGAGACAGAAAGTGCCGAATGTGTGGCAACAATTAGTGATACAGACATCAAGACGCACTACGGCAATGAAATATCCCTCACCGCCACCTACACCATCAGCGTCTATGCCACAAAAGCAGGCTACGATAATAGCGATGTGGCAACGGGAACTCTTTGCTGGATAGATGTTGAACCACAAACGGAAGGCATTATCAACGAAGACGCCGTAACGGAAGTAAAGGCGCTTCCTGTTTTGATACAAACGCAAGGCAACAGCATTACTGTTCAAGGAGCAAAAGCGGGAACAGAAATATCGCTCTATAGTGTTGATGGTATACTCTTGGATACCATTATTGCCGGCAAAGAGTTTGTTTCCCTGAATGCCTCTCGCCTGTCAGACTCAGTAGCAATCGTGAAGATAGGCGGGAAGTCGGTCAAGGTCTTGATTAAGTGAGCGCAGAGCAATGCTCGCATTGGCTATGCCGAACGGGAAAGAGCTCGACAAAGTCAAGGTGCTGATGAAGTAGCCCGATTACGGAAGAATGATAGCTCCGCGACAAAAATCGCGCGTGGTGCTAAAGCATCCATGAAAGAATGAGGGAATGAGGGAAGTGAAAGTTCAC
>JAEEGJ010013907.1_pt1 | contig 19316 bp, 18 predicted proteins | sample 8958761 | NCBI WGS metagenome assembly JAEEGJ01 (sample SAMN16246546, study PRJNA631951) | gut metagenome | biome: gut microbiome; feature: rumen; material: RS-attached | host: Bos | place: Iran: Karaj | collected 2018-10 | reverse complement strand
GAATGTAAATAAGTGATCAGAAAAAAGAGCCCTGAGAGGCTCTTTTAACGTCAGCCTTTGACCGCAGTGCGGAAGGAAAACTTTTCAGAGCCTCTTTGGAGACAAGCAGGGAACAGCGGCTTATAGCCACAGAACATGGCCACCGGCTAAGCCGGTGGCCATGATTTACTTTTCTTTTTTTCTGAGGAAACTCAATCCACCTATGACAACAAAAACTAATAAGCTGACAATACTGATCAGGAGACCTTTCTTGAAATAAGGTGTTCCATAGTGCAGATATATGTCATGTTCACCGGCAGGTACACGAATTGCCATCATTCCGCAGGAATGTATGATCGGAGTTTCCTGTCCATCGACAAGCGCATGCCATCCGGCATCCAAAGGAAGAGAAATGTAGAGAATTGTTTCTTCATCAAATGTGGTGTAACCTGTAAGACCCTTGTAACTGCGGGTTATATCCTGCAGCGATCTGGCTGTGTTCTCCTCTGAGTACGTAGCGATTGCGGCGTTTCTGTATAGAGTTTCAGCAGAGAAATGCTCAGAGTCTGATTCAACAAGCTGATTGATTTCCTGTGCGGTTACTTCATCGAGAAGATCTTCAACCAGTGGTGCATCCTCATCATTGACTACCATGGCATAGAGAAGAGCGATACCTCTTCGTTCAACCCAGAGCTGTTCCAGCTCGCTCCTGCGAATAAAGCGCTGGGCTGCATAGGCAATGGGAGAAGCAGGGTATTCAGCAATCACAACTTCGTGTCCATACATCGTTTCTTTTGAGATGACTTCTGCAATTTCACGCTCTGTGTCCGTGTAACTTTCTCTTGAGAGCAAATCACTAAATACAACATATTTGGCGCCGATTGCTGCCGGAAGTCCGGGCACAAGACGCTTTCTGAGGCGTGTATCGCCGTCTTCATCATAGAAATCAAACAGGCTGTCAAATTCAGTCAGAGAGCTGCTGGCTGTGGTAATATAGCAGTTTTCCGGTGTGACTCCTGCTTCACTGGGGAAAGTAAGAACGTTTTCCCAGTTAATGAAACGGTAAGCAGGGTCAGGAGTATGTATCTTGCCTGATATATCATAGACTGTGCGGTAATCTTCGGGTGAACAGTACATATTATCTCTTATCATCTGCTGAGATAAAAGAGTTGTCCCAATTGCTATTAAGCTCACAGAAACAAGGACATACCTGCCTGATTTCGGAAACAGCAGCAGGGCACCAACACAGGCCAGGGTCACAGAAACAGTGAAATAACCTGCCTGTAATAACAGAGAATTTCCATCCGGATCGCGAAGAACCAGGATTGCAACCACGAAAGCCGCAATGCAAGCGAGATACCCGATAAGGCAGGGCTTTACCGGAAATTCCTTAGGATCATCAAGTACCTTGGCTGCAGCCAGGACCATAACCAGAACCAGCATGTACCACCAGCGGTAATAATCTGTTACAAACAAAAGAAATACAGATGAGAGGAGTGGAGAAAGAGATAATATAAACAAAAACAGAAGAAGGAACGTGATCCTGTCCTTTCTCTTTTTCACCATGTAGGCAATTGTAAGTGCCAGCAATCCGCCGGGTAAAAAGCATGAGCCTATACTCATTTCTACAGGCATAATGCTGGACATGTTCATCATCGCATCTGAAGGCAGGATAAATCCTTTTACAAGAACCAGCATATGATACAGATCATGGAAAAAAGAAACTGCTTTTGTTTCGCCGCCCGTTACTCTATTGTTGGAGAGAATGAAAATAATGTTAGGCATAAAAACAGCTGCGCCCATTCCAACGCCAAGAACTCCTCCGCCAAGCAGTGTCAGTGTATCTGTGACAAATGTGCGAAGATCTTTTTTGACAAAGCGGAACAGATAATAAACGATCAGAAAAAGAACTTCCTGCACAAAGAAGAAATAGTTGTTTATACAGTTAATAAACACAAAGAAAGCAAACAGCAGGAATGGCTTTCGTCTGTCTGCACCTTTTTTCTCCATAACAAGCTCCACGCCCAGTAAAAGGAGCGGAAACAGAGCTACGGCATCATGAAAGAAGTAGAACTGAAGATTGGAGCTTTGATATCCCGAAAAGGCATATGCAAGAGCACCTGCAGCTGCTGAAACGTCTTTTTTTACAAAGCGGCGCAGATACCAGTATGCTGTATAGAAGGCAACAACATATTTCAGGATAAAAACAAAGCCCATAAGGTATGGGATCGCTCTTGCAGGAAAAAGAAGGCAAACCCAGAAAAACGGTGAAAAAAGACCGTAATATGTATACCCGAGAATTGTAGAAGTGCCAAGGTCGATTTTATGTGAAAAGGTGTCAATCCCTCCCTCACGTACAGCGCGAACCATATCTACATAGAACGGAAGCATCTGTTCAACAAAATCATCCGCCAATGTGTAAAAACCACGACCTTTTATAATAAAGAATAAAAACGGGATTGCTGCTGTCAGAAGACAGAGCGGTAGAAATCGAACTCCCGGAAAACGTTCGATAAAAGATGTATTGTGCTTTTTCATTAAATATCCCCCTCACTGATCCACTCATTATTCTTAGTGCATTATAGCATTAATGATAAGAATCGGGAGATCGTTTCTTATCTGTTTACATGAAAACTATTGAAGCAGAAAAAATTATGAGTTCTGATCTGCGCTTTTGGTATGGCTTTTCGATTAATCAAAGCATATACTGTTGATTAATAAAGTGAAACGGGCTAAGAAAATGAGTACATCAGAGAACGTGCTGTATATTCTTGAATCGAATAAAGACAGCTATACTTCAGGAGAAGAGATGGCAGGTCAGTGCGGAGTTTCCAGAAATGCAATCTGGAAGGCTATTAAGGATCTTCGCGAAAAGGGCTACTGCATAGAGGCAGTCAGTAACAAAGGATATAAGCTGACAGGCGGTAACGACATTATTTCAGCTGAGGGTATAAAGGCATCTCTGCCGGCAGATTACGACAAGGCTGATATTTACGTGTATGAGAGCCTTAAGTCTACAAGTGATAAGGCAAAAGAGCTTGCGGTGACAGGAGCTTTACACGGAACAGTCATAGTTGCTGCGACTCAGACAGGTGGAAGGGGCAGGAAGGATCACTCTTTCTTTTCACCTGAAGGCGGGCTTTATATGAGCATTATTCTTAAGCCCGACGAATTGTTCAGTACCGACTATAAAGAAGTTACCTCTTTTGTCGGAAACTCAGTGATCAGCGCTATAAAAGAGCTTACCGGAATAGAGTCTTATATAGACGGGATCAATGATCTGTATGTCGACGGTAAAAAGATATGTGGAATCCTTCTTGAGTCGGGAAGTGAGTTTGACAGTGGAACTCTCCAGTGGATTGTTGCAGGAATAGGAATTAACTTTGATTCGGATATAAACAGCTTTCCTGAAGATGTGAAGAAAAGAGCATCCAGTTTGTTTGCCGCAGGGAAAGCCACTGTTACCAAAAATAAGCTGATAGCGAGAATAATTGAGAAAATATTGAAATGTCAGCCCTAAAAGAAACAGGGCTGACATTTTTCATTTCCAAGGTCTTTCCGGCAAATGGATTTCTTTCCAGGGCTCTAGAACTGCCTGCTGGACCATAAGCCAGAATACTGCATCCTCAAGAGCTTCCGTAAGAGGATACGGTGACTGACCTCCCTCTATATAATCTTTCATATCCAGCAGCATAGTTGCTATAGCGAATTCGTCCTGGATAGTATCGAGCTGGAGCTCACTTTGCCAGGTTCTTCTTGCATCACGAAGTGCCTGAGTGTCAAGAATACGATATTTATCAGGAATCTCGGGCATAAGAAGTTTCTTTTGCGGATTGTTATTATCATCAAGATAATAGATGATCCTGTCGTTCCACTCGCCCCTTTCGCCGCGGACAACAATGTGCCTTGACCGTATATAAGAGCGGTACTCAACGGAGGAAAAGTCGTATATCGCGCTCTTTCCGGAGGCATAGTCAATGTGTATGATGTCTCTTGTTTCCTTATCGATATGACCGTCATAGAAGGCTTCGTAGCGTGAGTCGGTAGCTACGACATCTGATACTTTTCTTTCTCCGCGGATCACATAATCTTCCCCGTAAGTAAGCATCATCTTCCTGAGTATACTTGCAGCGTGATAGTCATGAACCATTGACAGATATCCGGTTGAAGGCTTGCCAATCAGCCCTTTTTCTACAAGCGAAAGGCCCAATGAGAGCATGGGTTGTCTGTAGTATTGCTCGCAGCAGACTATTTTTGCAGATTGCTTTTGGCTAAGGTCCCATATCTGCTCAAGAGATTCCATTGATTCTGCAACAGGAGTTTCTGTAACAACAGGAAAGCCTCTGAGTGCCCATTCTTTGGCTATTTCAGCAACATGTCCTCTGTCAACTGCCACCACAACGAAGTCCGGGGCAAAAGAGATAGCTGCCTTAAGTTCCGTTGTGGCTTCAATCCCGGTATTGTGGGTGATAAGCCTGACTTTTTCTTCTGACCTGCACAAAAACAGAGCCCTGAACAGATCAGGATAGGTCTTTGCAATCCTTCCATAGTATTCTGATCGATAACCTGAACCAACAATTAAAAATGAAATCATAGATTTACCCTCTCTAAATTATGGTAATACGCATGTATTAAAGGAACAACCTTTTTTAAAAAAGCTGATAAAATATATAGAGGAGAAGAAAAATATGGATCAAAGAAAACGACTTAGATATCTTATAGACAGCTTTCTAAAAGAATCTGATGAGTACAGAAACATTGCAGTTCCGGATGATGAAGAAGGGCAGAAAAGGCTTCTGCGCTCACTGATGAATGTTCGCATGCCGGGAGGTATGGATGGTGAAGCCCTGAGTGTACAGGATGACTATCTCAAAGAGAGAATTCGGGAGATAGGTACAGTATCGCTAAAAGACATTTCTCCTGTCAAGGGTAACATGTACATATGGCAGGGAGATATCACAAGGCTTTCAGTAGATGCTATCGTGAATGCAGCCAATTCACAAATGCTTGGATGCTTTGTTCCCATGCATACCTGTATTGATAACTGTATTCATACCTTTGCAGGTATACAGCTGCGAAATGAATGCAACAGGCAGATGGAGAATATGCGTATCAAGTATGGCCGAAAATACGAGCAGCCAACGGCTGTGCCGATGATTACCGATGCCTACAATCTGCCGGCGAAAAAAGTTATCCATGTAGTTGGCCCCATTGTGAATGGTCCACTAACTAAAGAACATGAGAAACTGCTGGTGCAGTGTTATACATCCTGCCTTGATATGGCAGCTGAAAACGGCCTTAAGTCAATTGCATTCTGCTGCATTTCCACCGGCGTGTTCATGTTTCCCAATGAGAGGGCTGCAGAGATTGCTGTTGAAACAGTAAGTAAGTGGCTTGATGAAAACAGGAGTGACATGAAGGTTATATTTAATGTGTTCAAGGATATTGACCTTGATATATATAATCAGCTTCTTGGCGTCGATGCCTGAAAAATCTCTTTTGCAATCTGGATAAATGCATATTCGGAAGATGAATTATCTTTTAGTACGGAAGAACTGCTATATATGCCAAATGGAGCATGTGGAGAATCAACCCAGCTAAATGTCACAATCCCGGGATGTTCAATAATCTCATGCTCCGGCAGATATGCATAACCAAATCCTGCCAGGATCAGTCCGTAAGTCTCATTGGCGTTAGCACATATTGCATTATCAATGTCGTCGTTTACGGGCACAATATGCCTGCCTCTGGAAAAGAAACTTTTCAGAAGATAAGGCGGAACAGAAATAATCTGGCGATATTCCCACAAATCCTGTGTCGTTACACTCTTTTTTCTATGCTTCTTTAGTTCTTTGGCGAGGGGATGGTCCTTGTTCATCGCACAGACAAAAGCTTCTTCATGAAGCTTTGTAAAGGCGATATCAGGGTCTTTGAACTTCGCATCCTTTATTCCTATTATCAGATCCAGCTGATTATTGACCAGATGACTTAAGTTGGCATCTGTTTGGTCATGAAAAAATTCCGGTATAACGTTAGGCTTAGATATCAGCAAAGGCCGTAGAATACTGCTGATAAGACTTATGGTGTGAGGGTCCATATAACCAATCCTTAATGCATGACGCTCTTTTTCCTGAAAGCTTGAAAGGCGTTTTTTGGAGCGATAGAAGGTATCCATCATGGCAATGGCGTCATCAAGGAAGGCGGATCCTGTTTTAGTGAGAGTCACGGATCTGGTTGTCCTGTTAAAGAGCTTGCAGCCTAGCTCTGTTTCAAGAGACTGAATCTGTTTGGTTACCGCAGGCTGTGTAAGCCCCAGCTGTTCTGATGTTTTCATATAGTTAAGAGTACCTGCAAGGCTGATAAAACATTCAAGTTGTGCAGTATTCATGACGTCCTCCTATTTATTCCGTTTGTTTATAAATTATAACATATATTCATTTCACAATGTGTTTTCGGACTGATAATATGAAGCTGTAAACAAAAACAGCGTTGCAGAATACTGCGGAAAGGGAGAGTATTATGGCACTTTCAAATTTAAATGGATGGAACACAAATGAGGATGTAAAGGCTACAGCAGCATGCGGAACAGCTTGCGGAGCAGGAAAGCCTGAAGAGACACCTGCAACATCCTGTGGAGCAGGAAAGCCTGAAGAAGAGCCTGCATCAGCTTGCGGAGCTTCTAAGTAACATCAGGTATTTATGAAAGGAGTGAAGGATCGATGAGTCAGTATTTTGCTTTTCAATGGCACATAACTGAAGAATGTGATCAGAGATGTAAGCATTGCTACATATTTGCAGAGAATGCCTGCAAAAAACTTGATGCCATGACATGGGAGCAGATGCAGAGTGTGGTGGATAATGCCGAGGAGTTTTGCAAAACTTACGGAAGACTTCCTTACTTTTATATCACAGGTGGTGACCCGATCCTTCATCCTGATTTTTGGAAACTGATGGATCTGTTAAAAGAAAAAAAGATTCCATTTACAATACTTGGAAATCCATTCCACCTTACAAGTGAAAATCTAAAGAAACTTAAAGACTGTGGCTGCGATAAATACCAGTTATCAATTGATGGGATGAGAAAGACCCATGATTGGTTCAGAAAGCCGGGGTCATTTGATGAGACAATCGAAAAAATCGGAATGATAAGAAAAGCCGGTATCACGGCAGTAGTGATGACTACGGTATCTTCTGTGAACATTAAAGAAGTTCCGGATATTATAGATATTGTTGTTAAGGCAAAAGCGGATGTATTTGCATTTGCAAGATATGTCCCCACCAGCGATGAAAAGAGCACAGGTATAAGTCCTATGGAATATAGAGAGCTTCTTGCTGCCTGTGATGAGAAATATAAAAAGTACAAAGATGATCCGGGGTGCGTTACATTCTTTAACAAAAAAGATCATCTGTGGACACTGTATCAGTATGAGATAGGAGACTTCAAAATACCTGATACAGCCAAGAAGGGCATGATCTATGGCGGCTGTAACTGTGGAAACTGCCATATTACAATACTTCCTACAGGTGATGTATATGCCTGCAGGAGAGTCGCAGAGAGTAAAGTGGGTAATGTATTTGAAGACAGACTCAAGGACCTTTGGGTTAAGCAGGTCGAGGAATACCGTGACTATACGCGTTTTAGTAAATGCAGCAAATGTAAGCTCCTGGCATGGTGCAGGGGATGTCCTGCGGTAGCTAAGGGTACTTATGGCGACTTTTATGCTGAGGATCCTCAGTGCTGGGCAGATGTTGAAGGAGAAATGAGAGCATGAGTAAGGATTTATTGGATATAATAAAAGAGAGACGTTCAATCAGGAAGTATACAGATCAAAAGCCCGGTGATGAGGAGCTGAATAAGATCATCGAAGCAGGTCTTTATGCTCCCAATGCAGGTGGCGGACAGCGCAGTATGCTGGTTGTCATGAATGACAAGGATCTGGTTGAAAGAGTTGGCAGGTTAAACGTAGGGTGCATGAATAGAAATAACCTGGCAGGAGGATATGTTTCTTCTGAGCAGCCCTCCATAATTGATGATCCGAGTATAAATAGCGGATTCTATGGGGCACCTACGGTTGTTGCTATATTTGCTCAGAAAGGTTTTCTTTACAACATACCTGATGCCTTTTGCTGCGCGGAAAATATGGTGCTTGAAGCATGTAATCTTGGAATTGCTTCCTGTATCGTTGCAAGAGGTGAAGAAACTTTTTCTACAAAGGAAGGGGCCGAGTATCTCAGAAAGTGGAAGGTTCCCGAAAATATGGAATGTAAGTGTTTTGTGCTTTTGGGATATATTGATGGTGAATATCCTCATTCCAGACAAAGACGCGAAGGCAGAGTGCTGGTTGTGACGGAGTAATAGAAGATAGAGGTGCTTATGAATAAATTAAGCCGAGATCAGATTAGTTTGTTGAAAAAGGAAATACAGAATGCTGATGCAATAGTTATAGGCGCAGGTGCCGGATTATCGACTTCAGCCGGATTTGTATACAGTGGAGAGCGCTTTGATAAGTGGTTTTCTGACTATGCATCTAAATACGGTTTTAAGGATATGTATACCGGAGGCTTTTATGTGCTCAGATTAAAACCCGAGATTTCATGGGCTTACTGGGCAAGGTATATCTATATCAACAGATATCTTGATGCACCTAAGCCGGTTTACAACAAGCTCTTTGAACTGGTTAAGGATAAGGATTATTTTGTGCTTACAACAAATGTCGATCACTGCTTCCAAAAGGCCGGATTTGATAAGAGACGTCTTTTCTATACTCAGGGAGATTATGGCCTTTTCCAGAGTGTGAATCCGGATATACAAAAGACCTATGACAATGAGGAATGGGTTATGAAAGCAATGGAGGCTCAGGGATTTATTAAGAACAGTGAAGGCCACTTTGAAATTCCGGAGAGCGGTGTGAGGATGGAAATACCATCAGAACTGATCCCCAAGTGTCCGGATGATGGTTCGGATATGACTACAAATCTCAGAGCAGATGATTCATTTGTGGAAGATGAAGGATGGCACAGAGCATCGCTTGCCTACTCGAAGTTTTTGGAAGAGCATGAAGATAAGCATGTTCTTTATCTTGAACTTGGAGTTGGCAGTAATACTCCGGGGATAATCAAGTATCCGTTTTGGAGATTTACTTTTGAAAATCCAAATGCTGTATACGCCTGCATAAACTATGGAGAAGCCCAGTGTCCATCTGATATTCGTGACAGATCAATCTGCATTGACGGAGATATAGGACAAGTACTGGATGAACTAAAGTGATGCGTAAATGATAGATTGTCAACCTAGAGATTGTGATAGGTTGACAATCTTTTTTGCGTGTGTTACCTTCATTTAGGTATTTAATGAAAATATTTGTTGGAGGATCAGACATCATGAGTAGTGCAAACGCAGTAAAGGCAAGAGATAATTCAAAGGTTTTGGATCTGGTATATATCGCAATCGGAGCAGCGCTTATAGCTATATGTTCCTGGATCAGTATTCCTACAGCAGTACCATTTACACTTCAGACATTCGCAGTATTCTTTGTTCTGCTGGCACTGGGCGGAGAGAGAGGAACACTTGCAACACTTGTTTACGTACTCCTTGGAGCAGTCGGAGTTCCTGTATTTGCAGGCTTTTCCGGAGGAATAGGAGTTCTTCTCGGAAATACAGGCGGATATATAATCGGCTTCTTATTTACAGGTCTTATATACATTCTTTTTACTAAGTTTTTTAAGAAGAACATCGTTATGAAGGTAGTAGCACTGGTTCTTGGACTTGCAGTATGCTACGCATTCGGAACAGCATGGTTTATGCATGTCTATATGAAGAGCAGCGGAGAAGTAGGACTTCTTACAGTACTCGGATGGTGTGTATTCCCGTTCATCATTCCCGATCTTCTCAAACTTGCATTAGCCGTAGTAATCTCAAAGAGAATTGAACCTGTAATAAAATAATTTTAAGATTTTTCTTGAAAACAATTTTTAATCATATTAGCCTTTTCTTAGGACGTCCGAATCTTACCTAAGAGGAGGCTTTTTTGATGAATAAAGAACAGTTTCACGAGTTTGTTTCAGCAAGCACCGGTAACGAGAGCAATATATGCCAGATATATGCTATAAAAGATGGCGAGGTGGCTTATGACGATTGCTGGCACGGTTTTAAGACCGAAGATGCCATGAATGTCAACTCGGTCACCAAAGGCATTATGGCGCTGCTTGCGGGAATTGCACTGGATAAGGGATGTATCAAAGACGTGGATCAGAAGGTGATGGATTTTTTCCCGGACTATACTGTAAAGCGCGGGGAGAAGACAATCTATGACGTGACGATAAGGCATCTGCTCACGATGACAGCTCCGTATAAAGGAAAGTCGGAGCCCTGGAAGAGGGTATGCACATCTCAGGACTTCACGCTTGCGATTCTTGATAATTTAGGCGGCCGTGGTGGAATCACAGGAGAGTTTCGGTATGCGACTCTTGGAATCCAGATTCTGGCCGGTATTATTGAAAGAGCATCGGGAGAGAAGTGCATCGATTTCGCAAACAGAGAGCTCTTTGCCCCATTGGGACTTCCTTTCAGGATTCCTCACGGAGACAGTTCCAAGGAAGATCAGTTTGATTTCTTCATGAACAAGAATCCCAGAAAATATGAGTGGTACACGGATCCTAAGGGGTGCGTTACAGCAGGCTGGGGACTATGTATGTCGGCAAAAGACATGGCGGTGATCGGAGAGATGGTTCTTGAGAACGGCTCTTTTAACGGAAGAAGGATCATCTCCGAGGAGTATCTGAAAGATATGCTGATGCCACATCTTAAGCTCGGTGAGAGAATGGGATATATGAGCTACGGGTATCTTTGGTACAAACCATTTGACGACAGAGAAGTATACGCAGCTATCGGAGATAGTGGAAACATTATCTATGTCAATAAAGAGAGAAACGTATCAGTGGGTATAACAGGTACGTTCAAGCCTCGGATTTTTGACAGGGTAGAGTTTATAGAAGAGAAGGTACTACCACTTTTGTAACAGGAGTTTATGTATGAGTTGTAAGGTCACAGTTATTGGTGCAGCCATAGTAGATATATTCGCTGGTGCAGTAGATAAAGAGATTTTCACAAAGGGATCAGTGCCTGCCCGGGACATAGGAATGTCCTGTGGCGGGGATGCTCTTAATGAGGCAGTTATACTGTCGGCCCTCGGAAACAGCACCGAGATCATATCTCTTTTAGGCGATGATGAAGCTGGCGGGATTGTGAAAAAGTGTCTTGATGGAAAGAAGGTTGATACCAGGAAGATAACTGTGAGTTCAGACATTTCGACTGGGACTAACATAGTGCTTGTGGACGGTGAGGGCGAGAGGTACTTCATCACAAATCCGGGGAGTACACTAAGGAAACTATCCAAGGAGCATATACTGCCTCATCTGGATGATGCTGGAGATATCGTGAGTTTTGCCAGCATCTTTGTATCTCCCAAACTGACAGTAAGTGATATGGAAGAGGTGTTTAGACAAATTAAAGCAACTCCCGGTCGTATCCTTGTTGCAGATATGACAACAGCTAAGAATGGTGAGACGATAAAAGACCTTGAGCCGATTCTTAAATATATCGATTATATAATTCCAAACGAGAAGGAAACATCGATCCTAACAGGTGAGAGTGACCCGGTAAAAAGTGCAGAACTATTTCTTGAGCACGGAGCAAATACCGTGATCATCAAATGCGGTAAAGAGGGATGCTACTACAAAAATGCTTCCGAAGAAGGTCACATCCCGGCTTATCCCGATGCTAAGGTCATCGATACCACCGGCGCAGGAGACAGCTTCGTTGCCGGATTCATCCATGGTCTTTCAAAAGGGCTTAGCCTGCAGGAGGCTTGCAAGTATGGATGTGCTGTGTCATCTGTTGTGGTAGAACATATGGGAACACAGGGCATAGTCGAAATCAAAGACGAAGCAGAGAAGAGATTTAAGTCATAGCACAAAAGGACGACAGGAGATGGAAAACATGAATCTTCAGAGCCAGAAAATGAGAGAACTTGCGCCGGAGCTTGATCCGCTGCGTATTGGAACGGGATGGAAAACGGAGGATCTTTCAAAGCCTCAGATATATGTAGAGAGCAGCTTCGGAGATAGCCATCCGGGCAGTGTACACTTAATGGCACTTACAGAGGAAGTGCTTAAGGGAATTGAGAGTGCAGGCGGCCATGGAGCCAGGTATTTCTGTACCGATATGTGTGACGGAGAGAGCCAGGGTACAGACGGGATCAATTACAGCCTTGCCAGCAGGGAGATGATGGCAAACATGATCGAGATCCAGGCAAATGCTACGCCCTTTGATGCAGGAGTTTTTCTGGCAAGCTGTGATAAGTCGGTTCCCGGAAATCTGATGGGTATGCTCAGAGTTGATATACCTTCGGTTTTTATACCGGGAGGTGTAATGAAGGCCGGACCTAAGATGCTGACTCTGGAACAGCTCGGTATGTACAGTGCAAAGTTTGAGAGAGGCGAGATAGGACGGGATGAGCTTGACTGGGCTAAGTCAAATGCATGTCCCGGATGCGGAGCATGCTCTTTTATAGGAACAGCATCAACCATGCAGATAATGGCAGAGGCTCTGGGACTTGCGCTTCCGGGCAGTGCGCTTTTACCTGCGGACGGAGAAGAGATAAGAAGCTGCGCTTACAGATCCGGACAGCGAGCAGTAGAAATAGCAGGCTCTAATGATATGCGTCCATCGAATATCTTAAGCCTAAAGAGCTTTGAGAATGCCATTCTGGTCCATGCTGCTATTTCAGGATCCACAAACGCTCTGATGCATCTGCCGGCAATTGCACATGAACTTGGTATTGAGATAGACGGTGATACCTTTGACAGGCTTCATAGGGGAGCACATTACATATTGAATATCAGACCTGCAGGCCAATGGCCGGCTGAGTGCTTCCACTATGCAGGAGGTGTTCCTAGGATTATGGAGGAGATCAAAGACCACCTTCATCTTGATGTAATGACCATTACAGGTAAGACTCTTTTAGAAAATCTGGAAGAACTAAAGAGAAACGGCTATTATGAGAAGTGCGAAGAGGGGCTTGCAGAATTTGGTAATCGCTATGGCACTTCGGTTTCAAGAAGAGATGTAATAAGACCATACTCTGATCCTATAGGTACGGATGGAAGCATCGTGATCCTCAAAGGAAATCTCGCACCCGAAGGCGCCGTAATAAAGCATACAGCATGTCCGAAAGAGATGATGAAGGCTGTTCTTTATGCCAGACCTTTTGATTCTGAAGAGGAATGTCTTGATGCAGTGCTTCACCACAAGGTGCAGAAAAATGATGCGGTATTTATAAGATATGAAGGACCTAAAGGCAGCGGAATGCCTGAGATGTTCTATACATCTGAAGCCATCAGCTCGGATAAAGAGCTGGGAAGGTCCATAGCGCTTATAACTGACGGAAGATTCTCAGGAGCATCTACGGGGCCTGTAATTGGTCACTGTTCTCCGGAAGCAGCATCGGGTGGACCTATTGCTCTTGTCGAGGAGGGAGATCTCATAGAACTTGATGTGATGGAGCGAAAGCTAAATATCGTTGGCATCAAGGGAGAGAGAAAAACTCCTGAAGAGATAGAAGAAATCCTTAAAAAGCGCAGAGAGAGCTGGATGCCACGAAAGAGAAGATACACCAAAGGCGTATTAAAGCTCTTTGCCGATCACGCCGTAAGTCCAATGAAAGGCGCATATTTAGAGTAATGCTGAGGAGTAAAAATGAGTAGAAAAATATTGATCATAAATACAGGCGGAACATTGTCTGCCGTAATGAAGAGTAACGGCCTTATACCGGGACTTTCAATCCATGACATGCAAAAAGAGCTTCAGATGGTATCGGGAGATACTGATATTGAGATTGAGGACTTTTGCTCAGTGGACAGTGCAAACATTTTCCCGGAGGACTGGAGCTTACTTGCAAAAAGAATAAGCCAGTGCCGTAACGACTATGATGGAATTGTAGTGATCCATGGCACGGATACACTGGCATATACCTCGTCTATGCTCTCATATATGCTGAGGAACATAAACATTCCCGTTGTAATAACGGGCTCGCAGCTTTCTATCACTAATCCTGTTGCTGATGCGATGGAGAATTGCAGATGCGCCATTCATATGGCAGCCAGCCAGATACCGGGTGTATTTGTGGCATTTAACAGAAAAGTAATGCTCGGCTGCAGGGCTTCAAAAGTAAGGTCACTTAGTTTCGATGCGTTTGAAAGTATAAACTATCCTAACATCGCCACTATAAGCTCACTTGGAATGAAGATTGATACGTCGGCAGTTCCGGAGAGAACAGGGATTTTCAAACTTACAGATACCTATTCAGACAAGGTCTGCATGATCAAAATGTTCCCCGGAATACACAGGAGCTTCATCGAATCAATTGCTGATCAGGGCTATAAGGGAATATACATCGAAGCCTATGGAATCGGAGGAATGCCTTTTATCAAGCATGACTTCATAGGAGCTTTGGACAAGCTTATTCAGAGCGGAATCACAGTGGTTGTCGGAACCCAGTGCCGGTACGAAGGCACCAAGATGGATGTCTATGAAACAGGTAAAAGAGCTCTTGAAATCGGTGCACTTGAAGCTCACGACATGACAACAGAAGCAGCCCTTACAAAGCTCATGTGGATACTTGGCCTGACCGAGGATGTAAAAGAAATACGTGATTATTATTCAATAAATGTAGCAGGAGAAATGGCCTAACTATGAAGCAGGAAGAAGTATACGAACAGGTAAAAGAAAGACTGATGCGCTATGCAAGGATTGATACTCAGTCAGCGGAATATACCGGCCACTGGCCAACCACAGAGAAGCAAAAAGACCTTGCACGTGTGCTTAAGGATGAGCTTATAAGCATAGGCGTATCCGATGTATTTCTGGATGAGGAAGGGTGTGTTGTTTACGGAAAAGTTCCGTCCAATGTACAGGATACTCAGGTAATGCCTATAGGATTCATTGCCCATATTGACACAGCTCCCGACGCCAGCGGAACAAATGTTAAGCCCTGGGTTTTGGAAAACTACGATGGTGGAGACATTGTTCTTAATAAAGAGAAGAACATAGTCATGAAGGCTTCTGACTATTCTAATCTCAAAATGTATATTGGCCAGGACCTTATACTGACTGACGGAACAACACTTCTTGGAGGTGATGATAAAGCGTCGATTGCAGCCATTATGTCTTTTGCCCAGTATCTGGTTGACCACGGCGATGTAAAGCATGGAGACATTTGCATTGCCTTTACTCCCGATGAGGAAGTGGGAGGACTTGCAAGGGATCTGGATTTTGAGAGGTTTGGAGCAAAGGTGGCCTACACTTTGGACGGCGACCACCTCGGCTGGTATGAGGATGAGACCTTCAATGCCTCGGAAGCGGTGTTTGAGTTTACCGGCAGAAGCGTACATACAGGCACAGCCAAAGGCATCATGATAAATGCAGTGGATATGGCAGCTGAGTTAATGGCTATGTTGCCAAAGAAAGAGAGACCACAGTACACCGAAGGCGTAGAAGGCTTTTATCATCTGATCTCCTGCGAGAGCGACTGCGAGCATGCAAGGGTAAGGCTTCTCGTCCGCGACTTTGACCACGATAATTTCAAAAAGCGCGAAGACTTCCTTAAGAAGTGCGCAGACAAGCTGGGAGCAGACTATGGTGATGAGCGTGTGAAGCTTACGATCATCCATCAGTACAGCAACATGAAGGAAGTTCTGAAGGACGTTCCGTTCATGATAGATATACTTAAAGGTGCCATCAGAAAAGCAGGTATAGAGCCTGTCTGCGAGCCATTCAGGGGAGGAACCGACGGAGCAGCTCTTTCATTCAGAGGCCTTCCGTGCCCGAATCTCTCAGCAGGTTATGAAAACGCCCACGGAAGATTTGAGTATGTACCAATACAGTCCATGGTAAAAAATGTAGAGATATTGCTGAATATCTGCGAAAGTGCTCTTGCTATTGCCGACAATGCGTGATATATTCTATAACTGAAGGTCGCAAAGGCCTGCAAACACAACAAAATACCGGACAAGGGGAGCTGATAATGGCTGAGAGGTGCATGAGCACGACCCTAAACCTGATTTGGATAATGCCAACGTAGGAATCGTCAATTAGTTAAGCGTAATTAGCGTCATCTGTATCAGATGGCGCTTTTTTATGTCCATCTGACAGAATGTGCTAAAACTCTCTCAGTCATGATCAAACGTAATTGATATGACTTATGATCTTTGGGATATTCGCCCGCAAATACACATCTTAACCAACTACATTACTGCTTGTGACGTGGTAAATGCATGTCTTTCCGTAGGAGCTACGGCCATAGGAGGAGATGCCCTGTGCGAGTGTGCGCAGATAACAGGAAGCTGCGATGGCCTTGTTATCAACACCGGAACGCCGTCACCGGAGAGGCTGAAGGTCTTTTTGGCATCAGGTAAACGAGCTAATGAACTGGATATACCGATCGTATTAGACCCGGTAGGTGCCGGTGCCACAGACTTTCGAAGAGATATGTTAAAAGAGCTTTTGGCAAAAGTTCACTTTGCCTGCATCAGAGGAAATGCATCGGAAATTAAGGCGATATGCGAAATACTCGGCATCTCCAAAGGAGAGAAAGTTACGCAGGTATTTGCCGGTGTGGAAGATATTGGGAGCCGTTTGCCTAAAAAAGATTTGCTAAGTCTCTCCAAAGCAACAAAGGCTGTGGTCGTTGTAAGCGGAGAAAACGTGCTGATAGCAGATGCTTCTTCAAATCTGATCTATAAACTACCCGGTGGCAGCAGCATGCAAAAGCTCTTTACTGGAGCAGGATGTATGATGAGCGCCATAATCGGCTCATACCTTGGAGCTGCCAAGAAAGAAGACGAGACAGATGATTATGTAAATGCCATCAGGGAAGGCGTTTTACTTTATCAGATAAACGCCGCCAGGGCAGAGCTCTTTTGCCAAAAAGAAAAAAGACTCGGGACTATGGAGTACAAGAATGCTCTCATCGATCAGCTGAGTCTTACAAGGCTTAGCAGGAGAGGGCGTTTTAGAAGACTTGATACGTTTCTGTATGCAATAACCAACAGAGATATCCTACAGGGGGAAATAAGTCTGTCGGAGGCTGTTGAACAGGCTATTCTGGGCGGAGCAACAATGATACAGCTCCGGGAGAAAAACATGACCACAACTGAATACATAAAAACGGCGGTCAAGGTCAATCAGATATGTGAGAACTATGATATTCCTCTTATCATCAATGACAACGTGGAAGTATGCCGAGTGGTAGGGGCAGCAGGCGTCCATTTAGGGCTTGAAGATGAGTCGATAGAAAAGGCAAGGGAGGTTCTTGGAAGGGACTTCATAATCGGCGCCACAGCCCACAATCTTGAAGAGGCGAAGAGAGCTCTTTTACAAGGAGCTGATTATCTTGGCGTTGGAGCAGCCTTTGGGTCAGACACAAAGAAGGACGCAAAGCCTATGATGAACCTTGAAACCTATAGGGACATCACATCAAGTATGTCGATTCCGGTGGTCGCCATAGGCGGAATAACAGGTGAAAACCTGCATCATTTATCGGGACTTGGTCTTTCCGGAATTGCAGTGATATCAAGCATCTTTGGTGCTTCTGATATAAAAGAAAACACAAAAAGCCTTAAGGAAAAGGCTAAGGAGGAGATTTTAGGATGAAGAAAGAATCAGTAGTAAAGCTTGTATTATCAGGAATGTTTGTGGCACTGGCGGTTGTGTTGTCGACGTTTTCGATACCTGTTGGAGGGTCTAAGTGCTTTCCAATCCAGCACATGGTAAATGTCCTCTCGGCGGTATTCTTGGGACCCTGGTATGGTCTTGGAATTGCCTTCTGCACATCGCTTATCAGAAACCTGTTGGGAACAGGAACACTTCTTGCTTTCCCGGGAAGCATGATCGGAGCTCTTTGCTGCGGACTTGTTTACAAATATACAGGTAAGCTCACATTCACATATGTAGCAGAGATCATAGGAACAGGTATTATCGGAGGCTTACTTGCTTATCCGGTTGCTGCTTTTGTCATGGGAAAAGAGGTAGCTCTTTTCGTATATGTAGTACCTTTCCTTGTGAGCACGGTTGGCGGAACGCTGATCGCAGCTGTTCTTATCACAGTACTTAAGCAGAACCATGTCCTTGAAAAACTTCAGAACATGCTCAAAGAGAGCAGGGTAGCAAGATGAAAAAGAAGTGTGCGCTTACGATAGCAGGAAGTGATTCAAGCGGCGGAGCAGGAATCCAGGCCGACCTTAAGACCATGCACGGCTGCGGAGTATATGGAATGAGTGCCATTACAGCCGTTACGGCCCAGAATACCACCGGAGTAAAGAGCATCATGAAGGTTAGTAAAGAGGTGCTCTCAGATCAGCTGGATATGGTGTTTACCGATATTTTCCCGGATGCAGTCAAGATCGGAATGACCTTTCAGAGTGACCTTATAGAGGCTATCGCGGACAGACTAAAGCTTTATAATGCGAAAAACATTGTTCTTGATCCTGTTATGGTTGCAACCAGTGGAGCAAGACTAATGGAAGAAGACGGGATCACTGCGCTCTGCAAGAAACTTATTCCGCTTGCAGATCTTATTACACCGAATATCCCTGAGGCAGAAGTGCTTCTGGGGGCAGGAGAGATAAAAAGCAGGGAAGATATGGAAAGAGCAGCCGTGAAGATTGCTGAGATTTATGGCTGCAACTGCCTTGTTAAAGGCGGTCATATGGTAAGTGATGAGCTATCCTGTGACGTGCTTGCAACAACAGGAGGGAAGCTTTATTGGTACGAGTCTGAGAGGGTTGATAATCCAAACACCCACGGAACAGGCTGTACGTTATCCAGCGCGATTGCTTCTTACCTGGCACAAGGCTGTGACATTTGTGGCAGCATAAAAAATGCCAAGCAGTACCTTGATAAATCCATAAGAGAGGGGCTTGATCTAGGAACCGGTCATGGCCCGCTTTGGCATGTATTTGTATAAAAAACAATCAGGAGAGAGTGTATGAACTTAGTTAATAACAGAACTTATTCCACACAGATGGAGGCTGCCAGAAAAGGCATAGTGACGCCTGAAATGAAGGTGGTGGCAGAAAAGGAAAACAGAGATACAGAATTTATCAGGCAGATGGTTGCGGAGGGGAAAGTTGTTATCCCCGCAAATCCGAATCATAAAGGCCTTGATCCCAACGGAGTCGGAAGTATGCTAAAGACCAAGATCAACGTCAATCTTGGAGTTAGCAGAGATTGTAAGGATTTGGACGTAGAGATGAAGAAAGTTATGAAGGCTGTAGACATG
>JAEEGJ010013906.1_pt1 | contig 19317 bp, 18 predicted proteins | sample 8958761 | NCBI WGS metagenome assembly JAEEGJ01 (sample SAMN16246546, study PRJNA631951) | gut metagenome | biome: gut microbiome; feature: rumen; material: RS-attached | host: Bos | place: Iran: Karaj | collected 2018-10 | reverse complement strand
CTCAGCGTTCTCAACATAAACCTCTACGGTGTCACCGGCCTTCAGCTCGGGGTTGTAGCGGAATTCAGAAGCGGGGATGATACCGTCGCTCTTGTAGCCGATGTTGACGACTACCTCTTTCTTGTCGACGCTGATCACCTTACCGTCAACAACCTGATGCTCGCTGACCTTGTTAAGGGTTTCGTCGTACGCCTTGTCAAGCTCTTCTTTGCTGACGTTAGCGGTCGTGCCATTCTCGTACTGTTCCCAGTCGAAGTCCTGTAATGGCTGGACGTTCTTTGTTAATTCTGACATAATTTAAAAATGTTTTGTTTGTAATTAATAAAGTTAGACTTTATGTGAATTAATGATGCTCGCGCCCGTATATGCGCAAAGCGGCTGCAAAGGTACTGCTTTTTGTGTAATCTGCCAAATGTTTAACGGATTATTTTCTTCCTTGCCCCTAAATTCCATTCGAATACCTTTCGAGCGATGCCTGCAAAGAACTGTATATCTTCTGACGCAGTTCCGTTGGTTCAAGCACTTCTATGCCGTCAGTATACGACATCAGCTCAAGAACAAAATCGACTGAAGGACGGATGTCGTATGAGAAATCCGTATATTCATCAGTATGCCCTATCTCTTTCTGCGAAGCATGCAAGGGTAGCGTCCGCAGATAGTTCGGTATATTGCCATATGCCCGAATCACCACATGAGCCATAGGTGTGTCGTCCGTTGTAATGCCATAGTATTCAGCGAAATAATCCTCGGGCGAAAAGTCTTCCGGCATTTCAAATGTCTCGTCAGAGATTTCCACAGACAGCATCCTGTCAAGTGCGTAAGTAGCCATGTGTCTGCCTGTGTAGGTCAGGATATACCAACGCTGGCGGAACAACTTCAGGGCGTATGGCGATACCGTTTTCTCATAACTCTCATAGCCAAATCGCTGGTAAGTAATGGTCAGTCGTCTGTTTGTTTTGAGGGCCAGTATGATGGTCTGCAGGTATTCTTCACCAGCCGGCACGTTCTCCAAAAGAATACGATTCCTAAGAGAAACACTGTCAGAAAGAACTGTATTCACAGTAAGCGTAGAAAGCATCCAACCTTCTATCGTGTCATCATTGATTACCTCTGGATTGCTGATAAAATACTTGTAGCCATGCTCCAGGTCACATTCAATGATGATGCCAAACATGTTGAGAATGGCGTCCTTATGGCGCGAGAACGACTTGCGGTTCAGAGGCTCGCCTCCTATCACCTCATCCTTCACCCATAGCTCGTTAAGCTGCTCAAGCGACAACTTCTTGTATTGCCGCAGCGTATTCACAAGCCAAATATACTGCTGGAAAATCCTTGCCGGTTTCATAGCATTTCAGCCCACGACCAATGAGAATCTCAAACCTAATGCGTTCGCAATGAGCATGAACGTCGAGAGCTGCATGTCAGTCTGTCCCTGCTCAAGTGCAGAAATATACTCGCGCTTCTTGCCGATACGCTCACCCAACTGCTGTTGGGTCAGTTTTTGACGCTTGCGTTCATCGCGCAATAGCTCGGCATAGTACCAAGCCTTAGCCTTTGCCTCAAACTCCTCACGACTGGGAGACCCTACAGGACCGTATTTCTCATCAAAATGCTGAGAAGATGTTGTTAGTTTCGCCAATTTCTTTTCGTCCAACTTAATCATAATCAAACCTCCTCACTGATATATTTCATTAATATTTTTCTTGCTTGTTCTATCTCACCTTTGTATTGCTTGGTATCCTTCTTTAAAAATGAATTGAGAAATAACACCCTTTTACTTTCCATAAAACTCATAGTCTCTATCGCGAAAATAATGGTACGATATTCATTCGTGCCAACAGATATTCGCGCTTCGTAAAACTCAGTCCCTTCTAAGTTCTTAACAAACTTCTTGTTGACTACATATTGCGTTTTTATCATTTGCTCTAAGTAGTTGAACTTCGTCTGAGTTTTAGCATCCAGTCGAGAGTAATAATCTTTGTACTCTTCAGAATAGATAATTTCTCGAATTAATTTATTCATGCCGCAAAAGTAATGCATTTATTCCAATTCTCCAAAGTTTTTGGAAGGAAAATGTTCTTTTTGTTTGATTTGACCACCCCTGATTCCTAATAATCCCTTATAAAGAGGAAAGCCATCTTTGCTATTTAGCTATACCGTTTCATCCTCCAATCGAACATCGGTTTGAGTCTGTCCGTTCTCTGTCTGATAGATTACAATTCTGATTATCTTTCATACTTTGTGATTTCTCTATTCGTTAAACAGGTAGCGCTTACGGAGGTATTCAATCCATTCCTTTTGAGGTTGCGTTTGAAAATGATGCGTCAAGGTCTCAAATAGTTTTTCGTAAGTGAAGACAAAGAAAGACTTTAGTCCTTTTTCTGTCAGCAACTTACAATAATCTTTAGAAACCTCATGGAAATGAGGGTTTAAGTTTGGAAATATCGTCATAGAGGCAAAGTTCTGAATGTCGCCATATATCATCATTGAGGCGCCAAGTATATGGTTGCGCCATATTTGTCTGAGGTTGTCTGAAACAAGTTCTTTCTCACAGCCAGATACATAATACCCAGATTTATCTGTTGCACGGGCATAATGTTCGGATAGCTTTACATTCCCATACTCGTCATGCGTGCTTCGATACTCCGTTTCGCCAATCTGGTATTCCCGTTCAGTATATTTCACTTCAATACCGATGCCACCTTTGCTACCATCTTTATGCTGGTAGAGCACAAAGGCATCAAATGACGTTCCATCGTTGAGGTAATCGCTCTTGGGTTGAGGAGCAAATTCAATTCTTACCTCCAATACCTCATTTATAGTGTCTGTGTTTAACAATTCGTTGAAGAAATCGCGAGTGGCTTCTTTGTTTTGCCCCCTCATCATGGGGAAGAACAAGTTGTACGGAATATGTTCGCTTCTCAGCGCATTGTTGAGCAGGTTTATTCCGATTTTCGTACGTTCCGCACGATACATTTCCATTATTTCCTGACGAAAACCTTCGTAGAAGACAAGCCCCTTCAAGGCATATTCTTCCTTCAGCCACACACCATGACGAGGACGTTCATCCCAGATACAGACACCACCCAATTCTTTTGCCCATTGCCGGACGATCGACTCTTGATAGTGCCTTGCGGCATTCATAAAAGCAGCATGTGTCTTACTGGACGTGGAATTTTGTGAGTGTCTGTAGCTTGTGCTCTTCGCGGAAATCGACTGAAGGCAGGAACTACTATCTTGAACATCTTTGCCTTCACAAGCAGAGGATATTATCTGCTCTGCTATTTTGCGATAAGGCAGATCTATCAAGGTCACCCTATGCCATTTACCGCTATGTTTCAGTTCGGCAGGGAAAGAACGTACTTTGGTGTCAATCCATTCAACCTTACGGCAATGACGGAAACGGGGCCTAACAGCATCGTAGTAATAGTCTCCAGTAATGATGCCAATCCCCACAATCTGGTCGAATTCTTTGCGAGCAATGACGAAGTCCCCGATTTGCATTAGATTTGCAAATTCTCGCAGTAATTTCTCGCCGTCAGCAATTCTCCTTCCAGCACCGTAAGCTTCTTTTAACGCAGCATCCAGTCCGCCCCGTACGTTCATTATCTCGTTCAAGTCTCCAACTTCTCTGTCCTTTGGAAGTCCGCAAGCCATGAAGCCTTGCTCTACATTCTCGTGTAACTGTATAGCTTTCTCACCGGGCCAATACATCCATATGCGTTTTCCCGTAAAATCAGGTTTGTTGTTATCAGTCATATATTTCTTATGAATTCTGTCGGTTGTGATATCGCTTTTATTAATTGCAAAAATACAAAATCGATCTCTTATTCATTCCTTTTCGTGCCTCCTTTTCAACTTTTTTATGAAAATAAGTCACCTTCCACCATCTTATCCTCATTTGTGAAGCGGATGGTTGGTACGACTTCCTGTGTCGCAGCAGGCTCGCCCACGAGAAACGAGCACCTGTTACATACATACTCCGCCAATTGAAACAGCTTGGTCATTGCGAGGTCAATCACTTTGTCCATGTTCAAGCCTTCTTTTGTTTGTTGAAACAACATATCCATTCACCAGACTGCCTAAGACGGTCAATAGGACAAAGAGAAAAAATGCACCTTCCATAACTTTTAAGTTTTTAGTTTTACAATACTTGTTGGCTTAATGCCGTTGCAAATATAAAGTGAGGGGTGTCCCAAAACTCGGGACACCCCTTTGGGAATTATCATAAATTAAGAATTCCTTTGGTTTATTTGCAATTTTTCAGACAACGGACACCATTATTCTGAGCATCCATCTCATTTCTCGCAGAGCCAGTATTCCGAGCAGCCGTTCACCATGCGGTGACTGAAGCTAAAGCGGAAGTTGTTCATTGCCTTGCCCAATACTGCGGGGGTGGCCCGCTTGGCGTCGAAGTAGGCATGGCGGCTGGCGAAAGTCGCTAGAATCTCTGTCGTTCCCCACCAGCGCCCTTCGTCGTCCTTCGGAGTACGGAAAGTCTCGTTGATCATCTCCACCAGATCGACCGTTCGCTGATAAGGCACATTCTCCTCAATCAGCGTCTGTATCTCATCGTCGTCCAGCCAGAAGCGCTCGCCGTTATTAAAGAGATGCAGCGCCTGGGCATAGAGCTGACGGTGGTTGAGGTTATCCGTAAAGTCGATGTTCTTGCCTGCTGGGATGCCCACGCAGACGAAACGGCGCGAACCCGTTGGGTCCACCAGCGGCTGCTGCTGATTCGTGGTACCGATGAACGAGGTATAGCGACGGTACTGCTTGATGGTCTTGCCGTATGGTGGACGGAACTTCACGTCGGCAGACGACAGCAGGTATTTCAGCACAATCTGCTGCGAATTGGTGGTCTTGTCAAACTCGTCGATGTTGATGAGCGCAAAGCTTGTCAGCGCGATGTTCAGGTCGAACTCGTTCTTGAAGTTCAGCTTGTCGTTATAGTAGTCGCGCAACTCAGGCGGCAGCAGAATCTTGCAGAAACGCGTCTTGCCACAACCCTGACGACCAATCAGCAGCGGTGTCAACGCATTGCCCGTCAGCTGCTTGTCGCTCTCGCGCCATTGGGCCACCATTCCCACCAGCCAATAACGCAGATACTTCTCCCAATGCGGCTGTGTTGTCGGCACCCTTTCCGCGAGTGCCTTGATACGGTCTTCGCCGTCCCATTCCGGCAGCTTGTCCAACCACGTGTTCACAGGGTCATACTGCTCGATACGCGTAGAGTCGATAAAACGGTTCACGTCCTGATCCCACGACTTCAGTCCCTGCTCGCGGGCCTCGATGGTCATGTCGTTTCGAACCTCCTCGGTCAGCGGCTTAAACGTCTGGTCCTCAGAGTATTTCATACGATATTCAGCCACACCCGTCATCAGGTTTTTGCGCATGTCGTAGTTGGCGGTCAGGAATATCTCCGTCCGCATGGTCTGCAGCGTCTCCTGCGGCACACTCTTCAACGGCTTGATCCTATGCTTCTTGCGATAGTCTTCCATCAGGGTGATTTCGTAAGTCGTCGCAAAGACACTCTTCACCAAGTCCGGGTCGTTATGGAACAGCGGGTGCTCCAGCGTCATACCTTGGGCATGCGAGAGCGGTATGCCCTGTTCCAGCGACTTGCGGGCAATCTGCTGCAATAGCTGCATCTGGCGGTCCTCGTCGGGCAAGTCAAAGTATTCGCCCAGCACCTCGCGCAGTATAAAGACCCAATTGAAATGATAGGTTCGCGTGATGGTGCGCCCTGGCATCAAATGGTCACTCTCCAACGAGATAGGCGTCGGCCCAGGCTGGTCGTGCTTCTCTGTGTCTGCCTTGAATGGTCGTGCATCCGGATTAAAGTACATCTCAGGGTCGGCACTCAGATAGACCGTCCGCTCCAACTTAGGCTCCAGATACTCGATGTCCAGACCGAACTGGTTCTGATAAGCCCTCCGCGCCGTCTCGTACAGGTTCTTATGGAACTGTCTGGCATTGTCGTCTTTCATCGGCAATCCACCGTTACCAAACAGTTCTCCTCGGCACACAATCTTCACACTCATGCCCGATGCCCCCAGGAACGCCATCAACGTCTCGTCCATCCTTGCCGCCTGGTTCCTGATACCGACGGCCTCCTCGTATGTCTTCAGTCCGTTCACCTCGATGACCACCAGTCCGTTGTACTTCAGCCCCTTCTGCTTCTCCTTATAGTTCACACATTCTACGGCAAAGAGCAGTCGCGGCAGGTTTACTGTATGTTTTTGGTCATCAAGCGTGATTTGTCCGTCAGACATTCTCTGGGGCTTATAAAACTGATAGTTCAGCCGCAGATTGAATATCTTACTCTCTTCAGGATTCTTGCGGATCATCTCTACCAGTCCAGCCAGCTCTATCCGCTTGATGACCTCCTTCTTCCGTGATATCTTCAATAAACTTATCTTCATGTTTAATATTTAATGTTTAATGTTTAATCTTCCTCCTCCCTCTACTAAATAACAAGGATTTGCCTGCAAAGATACTGATTTTATTGGTATTTTGCAAATATTCATCCAACTTTTTCCTTCTATTTTGCCTCTACTTTCCTTCTACTTTGCCTCTACCGTGCCTCTACCATTTCTCTACGATCTCAACGTGTTGTTACTAGCCTCAGACCAAGCATCCGTTCCCATGGTGGGGAACGCCTGGTTAGCTCCGTCTAAACCCAACGTTCCCATGGTGGGAATGGATTATTCCCACCATGGGAATATCGAATCGCCTTGATGATAACAACGCCACAGCTTCTTTCCGTCTTGCAGATGAACAGTAGTGGAATGGCAGAAGTTTTGTAGAAGGAAAGTAGAGGCAAAGTAGAAGGAAAGTAGAGGCAAAGTAGATGCAGAATTTTACATAAACTGCTAATAATTTGCAATTTACGCAATTTTAGTAGATGCAAATAGGGATTTTTGTTTATTAATCAAAGTTCCAATCTGTCACGTAATGATCAAACTCAATGCCCTCGACGCTGCCAAACCTGGCAAGAACCGCCAGAATCTCTTCCTGTTTTTGTGGCGAGAGCATGTTCTCGCCATGATGTACGCGATAGTACGGCCCATTACCGCCACCGAATAATGCATGCACACATTGGCGAGCCTCAGCCTTCCGTCGTTGAGGCACATTATCATAGAGTCTTGAGAAGCCCCATGCTTTCTTCACCAGTTTCTTCTCACGGAAACATCGGCATTGGCCGTCCTCCCAGGCTGTAGGGTAGACAGCTGAGCCGCTGTTCCGTTCTTTGGGCATCAGCAGCCAGGCCTGATAATGCATGCATCTGTCTTTATTCCCACACTCACTATTGAAACACAATGGATACCCCATTGGTATATCTTTTGCTTTCAGTTCTTTCTCTTCCATATCCATAAGTTCATGATTTTGTCGCAAAGTTACATATTATTATTGAGAAATACAACAAATCGTGGGTCATTTCCATTATCCTGCAAAAATCTCACAACACTTTTATTTTAATGTGATATGAGTGATTAATCTTGTCTTATGGCTCAGTCCTGGTCACGGAAACGGATAGTCTGGGTCTCGTAATCCATCTCGTCAATGATGGCTAACGACTCTAAGTGGTAGCCTTCAGCACGCAGTTCCCTGCCACCTTTCTGAAAACCTTTCTCTACCACAATACCAATGCCGGCGACTGTCGCACCTCCCTGATTGACAATGTCGATGAGGGCACGGATGGCTTCTCCCTCAGCAATGAAGTCATCCACAATCAGAAACTTATCAGTAGGTGCAACGAAGGTTGCGGGGACAAACACCTTGTTCAGCTGCTTGTGCGTATATGAATTGGCTTGCGAGATTAACATGTCGTCAGTCATGGTGAGGACCGGCTGCTTTCTTGCGAAGACGATAGGCAGGTCAAGATAGAGCCCCAGCATGGTAGCAATGGCAATGCCACTGGCTTCGATGGTCAGAATCTTGGTAGCTTCAGACCCGTCAAAGCGCTTCTTGAACTCCTGCCCGATATAGCGCATGACGTCAATCTCAATCTGTTGATTCAGAAAATTATTAATCCTCAGAATGTCACCAGGCATGATAACGCCTATACTTCGTATTTTCTTCTCAATAGCATTCATGTTTGTAGTAAATTAGATTGCAAAGTTAGGCATTTTTTTCAATTTTGAGTATATTGATGCGAGAAAAATAATAAATTCTTCTCACATTGAGGTATAAAAAAAATTCTATTTTGTGGTTAGTAATCCTCAATGATTTTTTTTATGCGCTCGCGACGGGCAGCTTTCTTACTTTTGAACCATTTCTTGGGGATGAGCTTGCCAATCAGTCCAAACAGGTTCATGCCTGAATTGCTTGCCGCAATCAGTTGCGCATCAGCCGGACTCAGCCCTAACTGGTTTTTCAGATTATCCAGCTTCTCGTCACGCTTGGCATGTCCGAACACCACGACTTCATTCAGATTCAATAGTTTGGAAATCAGGTAAACCGTATCCTTCACTTCCTCCAGATTGATGAGGCGGCTTTCGTAGTTGACATGCGAGAATACAAGTGTCTTACAACTGTCGGATACGGTGATGCTCCCCAGCGAGTCAGTTTGTGCCGTAGAGCCCTTCATGACAACGTTGGCCCCAGCCACAGGAACCAGCGTTTCCACATCCACCACTCTGAGCTGTCGTTGGGCCGAGAGTGACAGACAACATACAAGGGCAGTCAAGAGTGTTGTTATCCGAAGCGTCTTCATCGCTTGCAAAAATAACAAACTTCTTCCTTCCCTACAAATCGTTTTGTATAATTTAGTCTTTCTCCTGATGTTTTTATATAAAAAGTCACTATTGTCTATTAAATACTGTTAATTCTAAATGTAACGGTCTTATGTACAATATAATAAATCGTAAATGACTTGTCAGATGTTGATGCCGTAGTTTTGTTTGACTTCGCTCATGACGAAGGTGCTTTCGATGGATGACAGGCTTTCTATCTCGCCAAGTTTGTTAAGGATAAACTCCTGATATTGTTTCATGTCGGCTGCACGCACCTTCAGCAGATAGTCGTAAGCGCCAGACGTATTGTAGCATTCCGTTACTTCCGGGATGCGATTAATCTTTCTGACAAAGGCATCGGCTATCTCGTGGTTGATTTGCTTGAGCTTTACCTTGCAGAACACTTGCAGCCCTTGGTTCAGTTTCTCTGGGTTGAGCACGGCTATGTACTTCTTGATATAGCCTTTCTTCTCTAACCGTTTTTGTCGCTCAAACACTGGGGTAGGGGTCAGATGGACGGCATCGGCCAGCTCTTTTGTGGTCAATTTCGCGTTTTTTTGCAGCGTTCTCAGTATCTGCAGGTCAGTTTCGTCTAAGATTTCAGCCATATTATAGAGTTTTATTCTGTTAAGAGGCGTTGCGGATGCCTCGTTTGGATAGATTTTCTTTCTTGGCTGCAAATTTAGGTATATTTTCTGAATTACGCAAGATTTTTGGTGGATATTTCTAAAGTCCGTACCTTTGCAGCGTCAAACAAAAGAAAATCAAAATTAAAAAATGTAATAATTAAACCATAAAAGAAAGGATAAGATTATGAGTAAGAAGAATTATCGTTTTGAGACACTGCAACTCCATGTAGGCCAAGAACAGGCTGACCCCGCAACTGACGCCCGTGCAGTACCCATCTATCAGACCACGTCGTACGTGTTCCGTAACTCACAGCATGCTGCCGACCGTTTTGGTCTGCGCGATGCAGGTAATATCTATGGTCGTCTGACCAACTCCACGCAGGGAGTCTTCGAGGACCGCGTGGCTGCCCTTGAGGGTGGTGTGGCCGGACTGGCCGTGGCCTCTGGTGCCGCTGCCATCACATACGCGTTGCAGAACATTGTGCAGGCTGGTGACCATATCGTAGCTGCCGACAACCTCTACGGCGGTTCGTACAACCTGATTACCCATACCCTCAGCACGCAGGGCATTTCGAATACCATTATCAATGTGAACGACCTCGAAGCCCTTGAAGCTGCCATCAAACCCAACACAAAAGTAGTATATGCCGAGACCTTCGGCAACCCCAACTCTGACGTGCTCGACTTGGAAGGTGTGGCTGCCGTTGCCCACAAGCATGGCATCCCCTTCATCGTGGATAATACCTTCGGCACACCTTATCTTATTCGTCCCTTGGAGCATGGCGCCGACATCGTGGTTCACTCGGCTACGAAGTTCCTGGGCGGTCATGGTACTTCATTAGGTGGTGTCATTGTCGATGGTGGCAAGTTCGACTGGAAGGCCAACCCCGACAAATTCCCGACACTGGCCAAGCCCGACCCCTCGTACCACGGCATCGTGTTTGCTGACGCTGTCGGAGCTGCCGCCTACGTCACCCGCATTCGTGCCGTCATCCTGCGTGACACTGGTGCCGCCATCTCTCCGTTCAATGCCTTCATCCTGTTGCAGGGTGTCGAGACCCTGAGTCTGCGTGTCGAGCGCCATGTAGAGAATGCCCTGAAGGTAGTCGACTTCCTTGCCAAGCATCCGAAGGTGGCCAAGGTGAATCATCCGGCATTGGAGAGCCATCACGACCATGCCCTTTACCAGAAGTACTTCCCCAATGGTGGCGGTTCCATCTTTACCTTCGAGATCAAGGGCGGACAGGATGAGGCCTGGAAGTTCATTGATGCCTTGCAGATATTCTCGCTGCTGGCTAACGTGGCCGACGTGAAGAGCCTGGTGATTCATCCTTATACTACCACGCACTCACAGCTGAGCGAACAGGAACTGGCCGAACAGCACATCACGCCATCGACCATACGCCTCTCAATAGGTACCGAGCATATCGACGACATCATCGAAGACTTGTCTCAGGCACTGGAAAAGATTTGAAATCGTAAGAGTGAAGAGTGAAAAGTGAAGAGTGAAGAATTTGCTACCGCCCAATGTAGTCGAAGGGAGCCCGGTAGGAAATTATTCACTTTTCACTATTCACTTTTCCCTTTATATATATGCGAAACGTGGATAAATTATACAAAAATATAAAAAAAAGGTCGTACTTACGCATCTTTTTTGTACTTTTGTAGCGCAAAAGACAATTTATCTACGATGATGAAGCAAATATTCAGATACTTTCTGCTGTTGAGCCTTTTCTCACTGGGCATCGTTTCAGCTGTTGCCCAGGAACAGATGATTAAGAAACGGCATGAGGTGAAACGTAAGGAAACCATTTTTGGCATAGCCCGTGAGTATGGTGTAACCATCCAGGAACTCATCAATGCCAATCCTGAAATGAACAAACCCGGCTATGAACTCAAAAAGGGTGATATAGTCCTCATTCCCTATGCAACAGGGACGGAACCCCAACCTAAACAGCAGAAGACCATGGTCGTGTCGACGCTACAGCCTGCCAAGAAGGTGGAGCAAGACATGCGGCAACGGTCGCTGCGCATCGGTGTCATGTTGCCGTTGCATGATGTAAACGGTGACGGCAAGCGGATGGTAGAGTACTACCGTGGCGTACTGATGGCTTGTGACAGTCTGCGTGCAGAGGGCATTTCCACCGACATACGGGCATGGAATGTGGCTGAAGGTGCGGACATCCGCGTGACGCTGCTGGATGAACATGCTGCTGACCGGGACTTGATTATCGGCCCTCTGTATTCTAAGCAGGTGAAGGCGTTGGGTGACTTTGCCAAAATCCATGGTATATCGGTGCTGATACCGTTCTCCATCAATTCTACGGAGATTTACGACAATCCCCAGCTCTATCAGGTTTACCAGAACGGCAAGACCCTCAATGAGGCTTTTGTCTATCGCTTCTATCAGCGTTTCCAGAAATCTCATCCCGTCATCATCGACTGCAACGACTCGACGAGTACCAAAGGCCCTTTCACCACAGCCCTTCGCCGCAAACTTGAGCAAGAGGGGGTTGAGTATTCCATCACGAACCTGCGCTCCAGCGAGAGTTCCTTCATGAAGTGCTTCTCGACTACCGACCACAACATTGTTGTACTCAATACCAGCCGTTCAGCAGAACTCAACGTCGTCTTTGCCAAGCTCAACGGGATGATGATGCAGAATCCGCGGCTGAAGATCACCGTCTTTGGCTATCCTGAATGGTTGATGTACACCCGTAACCATTTGGACAACTTCTACAAGTTTGATGTCTATATCCCGACAACTTACTACATGGACCCGCTGTCGCTGCGCACCACGCGCTTTGCCCAGAAGTATCGCCGCAATTTCCAGCAAGACATGCAGCGCTATCATGCCCGCTTTGCTGCAACGGGCTTCGACCAGGCCTACTTCTTCATCAAGGGACTCCACCTGTATGGCAAGCGTTTCAACGGCTCTTCGAGCATGGTAGGCTATACGCCGCTTCAGACTCCGCTGCATTTCGAGCGCATCGGCAATGGCGGTATGCAGAACCGTGCCATGATGTTCGTACACTATACGCCAGACCAGACGGTTGAAACCATCAAGTTCTAAAAGGTAAAACAATAAAAAAGTAAAAAGGGAACAATATACAATGGTTTTCAATCTATATAATAAGGTACAAAGGAGGGTAGGATGTATTTTACTTTTCTACCTTCTTACCTTTTTACCAACAGCACTGTGCGCACAGGTGGGCGTCTATCGTAACAACCTGGCCGTTGGTGTCAATGGCGGTTATGTGATGGACAGGGTGTCTTTTGTTCCCGACGTGCCTCAGAAGATGATGGGCGGTGTCACTGGCGGCCTGTCCGTGCGTTATACCTCTGAGAAATATTTCAATAGTATCTGTGCCATCACGGCAGAGTTCAACTACGCGCAGATGGGATGGAACGAAGATATTCTGGATATCAACAACGACCCAATCTACTATGTCGATGACGTCGACAAAACCAATCCGTTGTATTACAAGCGTCGCATGACCTATCTTCAAGTGCCCCTCTTGGCACGCATGGGGTGGGGGCGCGAGGAGAAGGGCTTCCAGTTCTTCATACAGTTAGGTCCCCAGATAGGCTGTTTCCTCAACGAGTCAACTGACACCAATATAGAGTATGGTCGTGCTACCCAGAATCAGCGCGTCTCGACGGTGGTGGCCCAAGAGGACATGCCGGTAGAAAAGAAATTCGACTATGGCATTACCGGCGGACTTGGCTTGGAGTATTCACATCCTAAACTTGGCCACTTCCTGGTTGAGGGACGCTACTACTTCGGCCTTGGCAATATCTATGGCAACTCCAAAAGCGACTATTTTGCCAGGTCAAACCATGGAGCCATTGTCGTCAAGATGTCCTATCTCTTTGATGTCTTCAAGACAAAGAACTGAACGTGAACGATAACGAAAACGAAAAATAAAAAACATAAAACTCAAAACTTAAAACTAAGAAAAACTATGTTCGAGGGACAACCAAAAGGACTTTACGCGTTGGCGCTGGCCAACACTGGCGAACGCTTCGGCTACTACACGATGCTGGCCGTCTTCGCATTGTTTTTGAGGGCCAACTATGGCCTTGACGCTGGATGGGCTGGTGAAATCTATAGTGATTTCCTCATGCTCGTCTATTTCTTCCCGCTCGTTGGCGGCTGGATGGCCGACAAGTTCGGTTTCGGCAAGATGGTGACATGGGGCATCATGATTATGTTTGCCGGCTATGTATTATTGTCGGTTCCTTTGGGAGGTGACACCTTTGCCCTCATCGTCATGCTGGCAGCACTGCTGTTCATTGGCTTCGGAACGGGTATGTTCAAAGGCAACCTGCAAGTGATGGTGGGCGACCTCTACAATGACCCGCAATACAAGGACAAGCGCGACTCGGGATTCTCCATCTTCTATATGGCCATTAACATCGGTGCGCTCTTTGCACCTACTGCCGCCGTGAAAATCATGGAGTGGGCACAGCAGAATCTGGGTGTCAGCGTTAACGACAGCTATCATTTCGCCTTTGCTGTGGCTTGTGCTTCTCTGGTGCTTTCCATTGCCATCTACTATATCTTCCGAGGCACTTTCCGCCATGTGGAGGGAGGTACGAAGAAAGCCGACGGCAGCATGGCTGTCGACGACCTGTCACCTGCCGAGACCAAGGAGCGTCTGATTGCCCTGGGACTGGTGTTTGCCGTGGTTATCTTCTTCTGGATGGCTTTCCATCAGAATGGTCTCTCGCTCACCTACTTTGCCGATGAATTCACGGCTCGTGAGGCTGTTGGTGTACAGGGCATGGCGTTCAACGTGTGGAATCTCGTGGCAGTCATCTTCATCGTCTATGCTGGTTTCTCGCTGTTCCAGAGCAAGAGCAGTCGCACGAAAGGCATCTCTGCCCTCGTCATCGTGCTGGCCGTGCTGTTCCTGGTGTTCAGCTATCACATTCAGGAAGCCGTCGTAGCTGTCAGCGCCCCCATCTTCCAGCAGTTCAATCCCTTCTATGTCGTTGCCCTGACGCCAGTGTCGCTGGCCCTGTTTGGCTGGTTGGCAAAGAAGGGCAAGGAGCCTACCGCTCCGCGTAAGATTGCCTATGGTATGCTGGTGGCAGGCGTCGCCTTCTGTCTGATGGCCTTCTTCTCGTTCGGCCTTCCGCTGCCGCAGACCACTCCAGGCCCTGACGGTAATCCTGTTGCTGTCCATGTGGCTGATGTGTCGCCAAACCTGCTTATAGGTACCTATCTCATCCTGACCTTTGCTGAGCTGTTGCTGTCGCCTATGGGTATTTCCTTCGTGTCGAAGGTGGCTCCTCCCAAGTACAAGGGTGCCTGCATGGGTGGCTGGTTTGTGTCTACGGCCTTGGGTAACAAGCTCGTCAGCGTCAGCGCCTATCTCTGGGGTGGACTGCCCCTGTGGGTGGTGTGGAGCGTGTTCATCGTGCTTTGCCTGCTGTCGGCAGCCTTCATGTTCTCGGTGATGAAGCGACTTGAGAAAGTCTGTTAGATGCGCAGTCTTTTATTTATTCTTACTTATTTTATATTTAGTCCCGTAGGGGCGCAGATCACACTCGTTGAACTGAACTGCGAGAATCTCTTTGACTGTCGTCATGACTCGCTGAAACAAGATACTGAGTGGTTGCCTGAGGGACAAAGACGATGGACTCCTGCCCGATATTGGCGAAAACTGAACCATATTGGGCAGGAGATTCTTTCGTGTCAGGACGAAGGTATCCCTGATTTGGTCGCCTTGGTGGAAGTCGAGAATGACAGCTGCCTCTTTGACCTGACGAGACGTTCCTTGTTGCGCAATGCCGGTTACGACTATCTCATGACGGAGTCGCCTGATGTCCGCGGCATTGATGTGGCGCTACTCTATCAGCCCCTGACTTTCCGTCCCCTTTGTTATGAGAGTCTGACCGTAGAACCGTTGGAAGGTATGCGGCCAACGCGTGACATATTATATATACCTGGGGAAGTACGTTCTGGCGACACCTTACATGTCTTTGTCGTCCATGCCCCCAGCCGCTATGGTGGCGAGCGTGCCACACGGCCTAACCGCCACCTTGTGGTCCAGCGCCTCACCGAGGCCATCAGCGCTCTTCCTGCCCATGCCCGCATCATTGTCTGTGGCGACTTCAACGACCCTGCCGATGCGCCAGCCCTGAAATATCTGGAAGACCATGGCCTGCATAACACGACGGCATCTGTCGTCGGTAGTCATGGCGCTTTGGGTTCTTACCGCTATCAAGGTCGCTGGGAGAGTATTGACCACGTCTTTGTCAGCGCCTCACTTTTACAATGTGTGCAGCAGGCATTCATCAACGATGCTCCCTTCCTGTTGGAAGAAGACAAACAATATGGCGGTTTCAAACCCTTTCGCACCTTCAACGGCTACCGCTATCAACGCGGCTTTAGCGATCATCTGCCCCTAGTCGTCCGTCTGGTGATTGATTAGTCCGTTCGAGAAAAGTCAAAATGTTTTTGGTTCTTTTCTCACTTTTTCGTACCTTTGCAGGCGGTACAAAACAAATCGAAAAACAAACTATGAAGAGAACTGCTTTTGCTATGCTGGCACTCATGGCTGCCATAACCGCCGGTGCCCAGTACAAATCTGAAGTGTGGTCGCCAGATAATGGTGACGGCACGTACACCAATCCTGTGATTAATGCCGACTATAGCGACCCTGATGTCTGCGTAGGTGCTTCGGGAGAAGACTACTACATGACGGCATCTTCGTTCCAATGTGTGCCGGGACTGCCCATCTTGCACTCCAAGGACTTGGTGAACTGGGAGATTATCAACTATGCCCTGAAGAATCTGTACGACGGTGACTGCAAGCTCTTGCAGCACTTCAGCAAACCGCAGCACGGTGCAGGCGTGTGGGCTCCCAGCATCCGCTTTCACAACGGCGAATATTACATCTACTGGGGCGACCCCGACTTTGGCGTGTATATGGTGAAGACGAAGGACCCTGCCGGCAAGTGGTCAGACCCACTGTGTGTCATTAAGGGGACGGGCTATATCGATACCACGCCGCTGTGGGACGACGACGGCCGTTGCTACCTGGTGAATGGCTGGGCTAACTCACGCTCGAAATTTGCCTCTGTGCTCACCGTCCGTGAGATGTCGGCTGACGGCACATACCCCATCGGACAGCCTGTCATCGTGTTTGACGGCAATGGCACGGAGAACCGCACCTGCGAAGGTCCGAAATTCTACAAGCGCGACGGCTGGTATTGGATTATGTGTCCTGCCGGTGGCGTGCCGACGGGTTTCCAACTGGCCATGCGCTCCAAGTCGCCCTATGGCCCCTATGAGCATAAGATCGTGCTGGCACAGGGCAAGACCAAGATCAACGGCCCTCACCAGGGAGGATGGGTACACACCAAGTACGGTGAAGACTGGTTCCTGCACTTCCAGGACAAAGAGGCCTATGGCCGGGTGGTACACCTGAATCCTGTAGACTGGTCGACGGGATGGCCCATCATGGGTAAGAAGGGAGAGCCTGTCACTACTTACCAGAAGCCCAAGTCGTCGAGTACTGTGATTGTCAATCCTGTCGAGAGCGACGAGTTTAACAGCCCTGTCATCGGCAAACAGTGGGAGTGGCACGCTAACTATGACGAGAAGTTCGGTGTTCCTACCGCTTTCGGTACGATGCGCATCTACACCCACAAGATCGATGCTGATGCCAAGAACCTGTGGATGGTGCCCAATATGCTGCTGCAGAAGACGCCCGCCGATGAGTTCACCGTCACTACCAAACTACGCTTTACCTCAAAGGCCGACGGACAGTTCGGCGGTCTGATTATGATGGGCCTGAACTACCAGGCGCTGGTGGTGAAGCGCGTCGGCAAGGCTTTCCAGTTGCTGTTGCTGACATGCAAAGAGGCAGATAAGGGCAAGGCTCAGGAGGAGAAACTCATTGCCACGCTGAAGCCAACTGCCGTAGACAAGATTGACTATAAGCCCGGCATCCATGAGGATATTTACCTGCGACTGAGTGTCAAGAACTCGAAGGTGAAGTTTGCGTGGAGCGAGAACGGCAAGAAGTTCAAAGATGCCAGCAGCGAGATTCCCATGAAGGAAGGCAAGTGGATTGGTGCCAAGTTTGGCTTCGTGTCTGCCGAGACCGACTTAAAGGCAGACCGCGGCTGGATTGATGCGGACTGGATTCACGTGACGAAATAAAAGGTAAAAAAGTAAAAAGGTAAAAAAAAGAGGCGTTCCCATGAAGATTTGGGAACGTCTCTTTTTTATGATTGGACGTGCAGCTTAGCAGAGCTTGCGCGAGCCGTCGCCGATGACAACGTCGTAGACTTTGGGCTCGTGACCGTATTTCTCGTTGAAGCGCTTCTTAGCGTCAGCAATGAAGGTGCGATAGAGGTCGTTGCGAACGAGGTTGATGGTGCAGCCGCCGAAGCCGCCACCCATGATGCGTGAACCCGTGACACCGTTCTCCTTGGCAATGTCGTTGAGGAAGTCGAGCTCTTCGCAAGAGACTTCATAGTCCTTCGACAGACCTTCGTGCGTCTGGTACATCATTTCACCAACTTTCTCGTAGTCGCCTTCGTTGAGGGCATCGCAGACAGCGAGCACGCGGTCCTTTTCGCCCAGCACGAACTTGGCACGCTTGTAGTCCTCTTCGCCGACCTCGGCACGCACTTCGTCGAGCTGTTCCCAGGTGCAGTCACGCAGTGTCTCGAACTTGCCCTCAGGATGCTTGGCCTGGATGTGTTTCACCACATTCTCGCACGAGTTGCGGCGGTCGTTGTAGGGCGAGCCTGCCAGCTGGTGCTTCACCACGCTGTCAAGCAGTACGAGGCGGTAACCGTCGGGCTTGAAGGGGAAGTATTCGAACTCGCGGCTGCGGCAGTCGAGGCGCATCAGACAGCCAGCCTTGCCGAAGACAGAGGCGAACTGATCCATGATGCCGCAGTTGACACCGCAGTAGTTGTGCTCGGTAGCCTGTCCGGCCAGCACCATATCCCATTGCGAAACCTTGTTGTCGCCGAAGATGTCGTTCAGGCCGAAGGCAATGCAGCTCTCCATGGCGGCTGACGACGACATGCCGGCACCTAGAGGCACGTCACCGGCAAAGGCAATATTGAAGCCCTTGACGGGTACACCCCGTTTCTTCATCTCCAGTGCAATGCCGTAGATGTAGCGAGCCCATGAGGCACGGGGACCGGCGGGGTCATCAAGGTGGAAGTCAACGCGGTCTTTCAGGTCGATGGCGTATGCCATCACGGTGTCCTCGGTACCATTGGCGCGTATCTCGGCCATGATACCCTTGTCAACTGCTCCGGGGAATACGAATCCGCCGTTATAGTCGGTATGCTCGCCAATGAGGTTGATGCGGCCGGGAGAAGCATATACGTTGCCGGTCTTGCCATCAAAGTGCTTGATGAATCGGCTTCTTACAAAATCAATTTCCATCATAATATTTTACTTCAATTCTTTAATTCTTCAATTTTTTAAATTTTTCAATTGTCCTTTAGTCCACCGGAATGTCCTTGTTGACGTTCTTTGAACCGACGAGGGCGTACCAGAACATGTAGCCCATGGCCAGCAGGGGCACGACGTAGCTGATCATATAGCCCGTACTGTCAGCAATGAAATTCTGGATGAGAGGCAGCACGCCGCCACCGACTACCATCATCATGAAGATACCAGAGGCCTGAGCGGTGTATTTTCCAAGTCCCTCGGTAGCCAGATTGAAGATGCTGGCCCACATAATCGACGTACACAGTCCGCAGAGAACCAGCAGCATGGCGCTGACAGGAACTTCTGTCATAGCGAACGACGAACCGGTAAACAGTGGCATGGAGGTCATGACGGTCTTGGGGATGAGGATGGCCAGCAGGATGAGGATCATGCCTACGCCATTAGTCACAATCATCATGGTCTTTGACGACACCTTGTTGGCAATGAAGCTGGAGCATAGACGGCCGACGAGCAT
>JAEEGJ010013905.1_pt1 | contig 19317 bp, 14 predicted proteins | sample 8958761 | NCBI WGS metagenome assembly JAEEGJ01 (sample SAMN16246546, study PRJNA631951) | gut metagenome | biome: gut microbiome; feature: rumen; material: RS-attached | host: Bos | place: Iran: Karaj | collected 2018-10 | reverse complement strand
GTCCGCCGCCGACAACGACGAAATCCGCCGACGCCTCTTTCTCAAGCACGACGGGTGAGTTCGCCTCCGTGCGCATTGGCCGGTCTTCGCGCCCCGCGTCCGCGAGGTCGCTCTTCGTGATTTCAAGTGGGTTGTTGTTCATAACGTTTATTCTACTATATTTTTGTGATAATTTGGTGGTGTCAGGCTCCGTTTCTAGGCGAAACCGCTGGGAAAGAGCCGGAACTCCCGCCACCCTTCGCAGACGATGTCTGGGCGCAGAGTGGAGCGCTCTACGTCGGCGCGCGTGGAAACGCCCGTGAGCATAAGGCAGGAAGGGATGCCGGCCGCTTTCGCAGCGGCAATGTCGGTGCCAAGATAATCGCCGACTGCGAGCGCTTCCTCGGGAGCGCATCCGGCCATGCGCAATGCCTCCCGAAACAGGGTGGGCGACGGCTTCCCTATCACAACCGGTTCAACGCCGGTGACGGTCTGGATTGACGCGGCGATGGCTCCGGCTTCCGGCAGGATGTCGTCGCCGATGGTTATCCTCTGGTCGGAGTTAGTGATGACGAATCGCGCGCCGCCGAGTATGAACGCGGAAGCCTTGGCAAGCTTGGGATAGGTGAATCTCCTGTCGAGCGAGACGACAACCCAGTCGACAGGGCCGTCGTCAACGGAGAGCAACCCTTGCGCGGCGAATGCCTCGCGCACACCGCGTTCGCCGACGATGTGGCAGCGGCGTCCGCCATGCGCGGCGCAGTAGGATGCCGTTGCGGCCGCGCTTGTGATGACTTCGTCCTTGCGGCACTCAATGCCCAGGGATCTCAGTTGTCTGGCCACGATGCCTGGGCTGCGGTTGGCGCGGTTAGTGACAAAGAGGACGCGCAGTCCTGCGGCACGCGCGTCGCGAATCGCCTCGGCGGCGCCAGGAACCGGGACTTCACCGCGATAGACGGTGCCGTCGAGATCAAGGAGAAGCAGTTTGGGACGCAGCATGACGCCCGGGAGGTTTGAGGCTATGTTGCGGTAAATCTTGAACGGCAATGGCCGCCACTTCCGCGAACCTGTTTTTTGTGTTGTGTCCATCTGTCAGATTGCGACTGCTTAGGATACTAATTTCGCAAATATATTGATAAAAAGCAAGCAAGAATTTCGCGTGTCGCACGATATTTGCTATAATTATATCCTATGAAAAACCATTTATTTTTTTGTTTGCCGGCCGCGCTGATTCTGCTGGCGGCTGGATGTGACGTGCCCTCCGGAAGGGGCGTCGCTCCCGAGCAATCGCGCCCGATGCTCGAGGCGCTTGCGGCAGAGCGCCTCGGCGAATACGACAAAGCCCTCGCCTTCTATGACGAGGTCATCACCCTCTACCCGCGTTATGCCCTGCCTTATCTGCAGATAGCCATCATCCTAGACGACAAGAAGAAGGATTACATCGGCGCCATCTACAACTACGACAAGTACACTCACCTCGCGGAGCGCGGGCGCGACGGCGGCAACATCTCCATCGTCTCAAACCGCATGACAAAGGCCCGCCAGCTGCTTACCGCACAATGCGCAAAGACAATTTCCGCAGGAAGCGCCGATCGCAACGTCCAGTTGTTGAGCAACATCGCCACCCTCAATGACAGGATAACGAAACTGGAGACCGACAAGCGCAAGTTGGCGGAATCCAACGACGTTTTGCGCGCAGAACTTTTGGCGCGCGACAACCGCATCACGCGCCAGGCCCTTCTTATCGAACGCATGAAAAGTTCAACTGGCGCCGATGCGCCGAAAATGGATCGTAATCTCGCGGGAATTGTCCAGTACCAGACCTTTGAGAACGAGGACGGTACAAAGACCTCCGTCCAGACTTACGAGGTGAAGTCGGGCGATACACTTTCGCGCATAGCGGAAATCGCATACGGCGACGCCTCCAAGTGGCCTCGGATAAAGAAGGCGAACCCAGACAAAATCAAGGACGATCGCGTCCGCCCGGGCGACGTCCTCATCATTCCAGAGTAGAAGGAGAATTGGCAATGGCGACTGACTTTTTTGACGAAGATCTGGCCGAAACCGCGCCTACGCCCCCAGCCGCTCCCGCCGCCTCCGCGGCCGCGGGCGAGTCCTACTACGAGCGCAGGAAGCGCGAGATGCCCGAGCAGCTCACCAAGACAGGCGATGAAATCGAGCGCCTCAAGCAGCGCCAGGAGGCCTTGGAGCGCCGAAAGCAGGAAATCATTGACCAGCGCCGCCGCGTAGAGCTCTTCGAGCACAACCGCAAGGATCTTCTCGACAAGCTCCGCCGCAACGCCGTCATGGTCGTCCGCGAGAGCGAGCAGGCGTCGCGAACGGCCGCCCTCTGCACAGAGGTCGGCAACCTCTTCTCCCGCCTCCACCGCGAACTCGAGGCCTTCGCCCCCGATTCCTGGACGGAGGAGGAGTACGACGCCCGCCTCACCGAGGCCCTCGCCAAGGTCGATGCCTCTAGCGCCGAATACCGCAAGGCGATGGACCAGGTGGCCGCCGTCAACTGGCGCGGCGCCGACACAGTCCGCGACGATTCCGACGCGACGCTCGAACCCGGCGGCGGCGCGCCGCGCGGTTTCGTCCGCTGGTTCCTCGCCGGCCTCGCATTCTCAATCCCCTTCGCCATCCTCGCGGCGATTATCGTCGCCGTGATCTTCGTCCTTCGCGGGACAGCAAGCTGAGGTGCGACTTGTCCCGTTTCCGCAAAAGCGAAGGCGCGAAAGGCGACCAAAGCGCCATCCTCGATCACCTCTGGCACTACGACGGCGAAAGCTCCTACCGCGAGCTCGACGACGATGGCGGCGGTTTTTTGAGTGGCCTTTTCCACCGCTCGCGGACATATGAGGAGCGCTCGCACGACAAGTTTACGCATTTCATGTCAGCAGGGGGCGTGAAGTTCGAGGACGGCAACGCGCAGGAGAAGGAACGGCCATACCTGCGCAAGGCGCGCATTGTCCGCTGGCTCGTGGTTCTCGCCGCCGTATGGACGGTCTTCCGCTTCATCAGCCTCTAGCCGGAGAACGCCATGAAGCAACACCGCCTTCTCGCCTTCTGCGCCATTGCTCTGGCACTCGTCATCGCCGTGGCGAACATCGTCCTCGGCAACCTGAACCTTGACGAGGGCTGGTACCTTCAGGCCGCCGCAAACGTTGCCGCCGGCAAAATCCCGTACCGCGACTTCTTCTTCACGCAGGCCCCCCTCCTGCCGCGCGTCTATGGCTTGCTTCGGCCGCTCTGGGCTCCGGCCGGCGTGCTCGGCGGTCGCATCGTGACAGCGGTCATCGGCCTCTTCGCGGCTCTTCATGCCGCCGCCGCCGTACGTCTGCTCGTTCCGGCGCCGCGCCGCTTCGCCGCGTCGTTCACGGTCTTCGCGCTTCTCGCCTGCAACGTCTACCACAGTTATTTCACCGTCATCCCGAAAACATACGCGCTCGCCTCGTTCTGCCTAACCCTCGGTCTCGCCGTCCTCATCCGCGCCCACGGCGAGCGCGGTCGCAACGCATGCGTTCTCGCGGCAACAGGCGGCTTCTGGCTCGCCGCGGCCGCGTCGACGCGCCTTTCGCTAGGCGTCGCGCTGCCGATCACGGGGCTCTGGCTGCTTGCCTCACACCGGCGCCACGGCTTCGCCTGGTTCTTCTTCGGCATCGGCGGCTTCGTCGGGCTAGGTCTCTTCCTCCTCACCTGCGCGCTTCGTGACTGGGACGCCTTCGTCTTCGCCAACTTCTTCCACGGCGCGCGCGCCGGCGGCGGCCTCGCACTCACAGCAGGATCAATCTCGCGCCTTGCCCGCAACTACCTGCCCGCCGTCCTCATGGCACTCGCGGCAACCGCCGTCGCGTGGCGCACCGGATGGGACCCCTTCCGCCGCGCCATGCGCACCGCCGCACCATGGCTCGCCGTCTTCGCCGGCATCTTCATCGTCCACGTCCTGAGTCCCTTTCCGTACGACGACTACCAGGTGCCTGGCATGCCAATCCTGATATGCGTCGTCGCGTCCCTCTTTTGGAACGCCATGCCAGAAGCGGATGAAGACTCCGAGTGGCGCACGCAACGCGTCGTTCTCGCATCGCTCCTCGCAGTGTCGGCCATTTGCGCCTTCACGTCGCCGCTCAATGAAAGCTGGGTGATGATGCGCAAAGACCGCTTCTGGGTCGAAATGAAGAAGGAACCCGACATCGTCAAGCTCCGCCGCGTCGGCAAGGCCCTGCGCGAAGCCTCCGGCGGCGAAGAACAACTCCTCACGACCGACACCTACCTCGCGGTCGAGGCGCGCGCATCTGTTCCCGCCGGACTCGAAATGGGTCCCTTTGGCTATTTCCCCAACCTCGACGACGAGAAAGCGCGGCGCTTCCACGTGCTCAACCGCGATCTCCTCGTCGAACTCGCCGAGACGACCCCGGCCAAATGCGCCGCTTTCAGCGGCTACGCCTTTGCAATGGCGGCCCCCGAGATGAACAAAATACCCGAAAACGAACGCGAGGAGCTGATAGGTCTCGCGACTTCGCGCTTCGAACCCGCTGAAACAATCGCTGACTTCGGGCAGGAACACACGGAGCTTCGGACATGGCGGAGGAAGTGAAAAATCAGGCGCCCCCGCAAGGGGAGGGCCCGGCATCGTCCGAGCCGCAACCCCGCACTGCCTCCTTCGCGGGACGCTTCATGAAAGCCGGCGTGGCCGTCGGCGCGGCGCTTCTTCTCTTCAAACTCGCCGGACTCATCCAGGCGCGCGCCATCGGCCAATTTCTTTCCAAGGAGACGGGCGACGTCTACGTATTCGCATTCGAGAACTGCATCTTCGCGCTCTTCCTGCTCGGCGAGGGGGTCATCGGTCCGGCGCTCATGCCCGTCTTCATGCGCGCGCGAGACAGCGGCCCTGAAGGCGAACGACGCGCATGGCGATTTGCCGGCACATTCCTGACGTGGCAGTTCTTGATACTCGCTGCCGCCGTAGCGCTGCTGATGGTCTTTCCCGAATCGGTCGTGCGCCTTCTCACCTCATGGACGCCTGAAAACCGTCCCGACAAGTTCGCGCTCGCCGTCGCCACGGTCCGCCGTCTCGCCCCCGCGCTCCTCGGCCTCTCGCTCGGCTCCACGACCTACGCCCTGCTCAACGCCCACAAGCGCTTCTTCCTCGCCGCTTTCGGCGACGCCGCATGGAAGTTCACCGCCGTTGCCGCCCTCTACCTCTTCGCCACGCGCACCGGCGACCCGGCCTCCGTTCTCATAGCCGGCCTCGTCTGCGGAAGCGTCGTCAAGCTGCTCCTCCATCTTTGGGGACTGCGCGACAAGCTCCGCTTCTTGAGCCCCTCTCTCGGCGTACGAACCGAGGAGTTCCGTTCCTTTGCGCTTCTCGCCTTGCCGCTTATCGCTGGAGTAGTATTCGCAATTGTCCGCGACAACGTCAACTACGTCTACTTTCCGAGCCTGCTCACGGACGGCATGATGCAGGCCAACTCCTGGGGGTCCAAGCTGGAGAAGGTCCTCGTCATGCTCGTGCCGACGACCCTCTCCATCGCCGCCTTCCCCTTTCTCTGCGAGATGGCAGAACGCGGCGACCGCTCCGTCTTCGGCGACTTCATCACCAAGACCGGACGGCAACTCCTAGCCCTCTTCCTTCCGTTCGCCGCCGTAATCGCCGTCCTTGCCGTGCCGCTCACCTCCCTCGTCTTCGGCGGCGGCAAGTTTGACGCCGTCTCGGTGCAACGCGCGGCCCTCGCCATGGCCTGCTACACCTTCGCGCTTCCGGCCGTCGCTGTCGAGACGATTCTCATGAAGGCCTTTTTCGCCTCGCGCCGCACGGTGGCGGTCTCCGTCCTCGGCATCGTCTTCTCGACGCTGAGCATGTTCATCAGCTGGGGCGGTTCGCGGCTCTTCCGCGAGAACGAGCTGCTCGTCCTCGGCGTCATCGCCGGCGGCTTCGCGCTTACGCGCTGGATGAAGACCGCGTCACTCGCCGTGCTCTTCCGCCGCAGCGCGCCGGCGTTCCCGGCCGCCGAAACGGCCTCCTTCCTTGTGCGCCTCATCCTCGCCTCCGCCGCCATTGCGGGGGCTGCGTATGTCGGGCGGAATATTGGGTCCTGGCTTCACTACTGGCCGCCGATTCCGCGAGGCTCGGAACCGCCGGAATGGGTCGTGAACCTCGCCGAACTCGGTCTCGGCGGACTGGCGGCCCTCATCGCACTGGTCGCCTCTTTTGCCCTTCTCCGCATCCGCGAACCAATGGAACTCCTGCGACTCATCCTCTCGCGCAAGACGAAACATGGTACAATTGACATGGAGACCCGACAACAATGAACAACATACCTCAGACTTTCTTCTGGCCGTTCGACTCATACGACAAGCGTTTGCAGGAGACCGCCCTTCGCCAGTTCGCGGAAGCCGGGGCCGACGGCGTCGTCTTCAACCCGCCTGAATTTGCAGCCATGATGGCCGACCCCGGCGAAATCCTGCGCTGGAAAAGGATGCTCGCCGGAAGCGGCGTGAAGTTCCGCGACGCCCACGCGCAATACGGGCCGCTCAAGGATCTTTCATGCCCGGTGCCTGAACTCTTCCCGCACGTGGTCGAAACGCACAGCCACTGCCTCAAACTCTGCGCTGAGTTCGGCGTGGGATCATGCACAATCCACGTGGGGCGTCCCACAAGCTACTGCTGGGACACCAACTTAATACACGCCAACATGCTCCACGCGCTCGAGAAGCTCCTTCCCGTCGCCGAGGACTGCAAATGCGTTATCTGCATTGAGAACATCTGGGATTCCAACAACACCGCGGAAATGCTTCTCGACGCCATCGAGAAGTTCCAGAGCCCCTGGCTTGGCATCTGCTGGGACAGCGGCCATGCGCAGCTCTCGCGCTCCGACTCGCCGGACGTTCCCGAGCAGTGTTGCCGCACATCCTGGAAGAACAGCGGTTTCAAGGACGGCCCCACGGAATGGAGCGACACCGGCGACTACTTCCACCGCCTCCTGCCGCACATGGTCACCTGCCACCTGCACACCAACGACCGCATCCGCGACCGTCACTGGCTGCCGACAGACCCGCGCGGGAAGACCGACTGGTCGGCTGAAATCCCGGAGCTTCTCTCGGCACCGCGCCTGCTGCAGATCCAGAACGAGGCGAGCCCCGGCGCGGAAAAGCCCTTCACAATCCGCGAGCACGTCGAGTCGCTCCGGAAAATTTTACAAATCTAGAATATCCGGAAAGCGCCGGCCAGGGAGAATGCCGATGATTGCAATTGACATCTTGGAACGCGGGAAATCCCTTTTCGCATTGTTCACTCTGGCCTCGCTTTTTGCGATGGCGACTGCACATGCCGAATCAGTTACCGGCACGGCTGCGACGGGCATCGCCGTCGATGTCCGCGACGACGTTTGCCGCAGGGCGTGCCCGGCGCCAATCGGCTACAGCCCGAAGTGGGGAGGCGTCACGGACAGCGGCGCCTACGTGAAGATCGAAGTGGTCGAAAACGCGGACAGCTCGAGTCCCAGCACTTCAGTTCTGGCGACGCTCGCCGCAGACGCGGAAGGAAGCGTCACATTTTCTCCTGGCGAGTCCGGCGTCGCCAACGTCCGCCTCGTTCACCGCGTTTATTCCTCTTCCAATGTCGAAATCGGCACCCCGCTCATCCGGGACGTCGCATTCGGTACCTTCTCGGAGGCGCAGGCGACCACGATGGCCGACACGCGCACAAACTCCCTTCAAGAGGCGGTTTCCGCGGCCGCGCGCACGGGGACTCCGGTTGAAGTCACCTATTCCACGCGCTGGGCCACGAACGGCGTCCCCGCCACCGTCACGCTCAAAGCGAGACGGCTCAACGGCCAGGGCGGCGCCGTAACCGGCGAAACGTCCTTTTTCGCGGCGCAGGCCGACGCCGAGGGGGAGACGCCGCTCCGCCGCGTCGGCTCCGGCTGGATGCGCCTCGTCTGCCAAGTGGCGGACGCCGAAGACGCCACACTGCTCGAATACGTCACGGACGACTTTTTGCTAAAGGATTCCGCGTTGGTTCTGTTTGTGAAGTGACTCCCAACATACAGAACCAGGAACCAAGAACTGAGAACTAAGAACTAGGAACCAGGAACCAGGAACTAATAAGAAGGAGACACACCATGAAAACCTCACTCGTCACTCGTCTCTCGTCACTCGTCACTGCAATTGCGCTTGCCTCCGCAAGCGCCATTGCGGCCGTAACCGTCACGGACATCACGGCCCGGCAGCGCTGGCCGTGGAACGGGCTCGTAGACATCGACTTCACCATTTCCGGCCCGGTGGGCGACATTTTCGCCATCGACATTGACGCCACGGCCGCAGGCGGGGCGACTTCGCTCTCCGCGAAGACCTACACAGAGGAACCGATTGTCGGCGTCGGTCAAAACCGCGTGGTCTGGGATCTCGGCGCAGACTACCCCGGCTTCCGCGCGAACGATTTCCGCGTGTCGGTCACGGCCACGCCGATCTCCGAGTCGCGTCCGCTCTACCTGAAAATCGACCTTTCCGGCGGGCCGGACGCCACGAAGTACCCCGTCACCTACACCTTCGACGGCCCGGCGCACGTCATGGGCGCTATGAACGAGCCATGCCAGACAACCGAGCTCTGGCTGAGGAGAATTCCGCACTACCCGACCGCCATCCCGTTCCACAGGTTCTCGTATGACGCCAATAACGCGAACAACTTCTACGGTAAGTTGACCAAGGACTACTACATCGGTGTTTTCGAATTGACGCAACGTCAGTACGAACTTGTCATGGGGGATAATCCAAGTTATTTCACCAATCAAACATGCTACGCTTCCCGCCCGGTTGAGTGTCTCTACGGCGACATCCTTTATGGTGGCAACATAAACATCCAGCGCAATCCGGGGAGCATTTCAGCCTCGTCCTTTTTTGGGAAACTCCGTTCAAAAACGGGTCTTCCGCTTGCAGTGCCGTCTTCGATGCAGGCGGAATACGCTCTCCGCGGCGGCTACTACACGGGCGAATACTATCGCTACAAAATCTACAACGATTTGGGGGCGCTTTATACTCCCTCAGCCAACGACATTGGCAGATGGGCAAGCAATGTCGCAACAACATCGCCGACACAGGAAAGCGACACCTCCTCGGGCACCGCAACCGTCGGTTCCTATCTGCCAAATCTCTTCGGCCTCTACGACACCATGGGCAATGTCTACGAACTCACTTGCGAATATGTGCTGAACTGGGCCAACCGTGATATGTCAGTAGACCTGGATATTCTGCGCACCGCCGCCGGCGACGATACGCTTGGCACAACTCTAGAAAATCCAGTGATTGACTACATCGGGCAAAACAAGTCCGGATCTTGCTGGCGCACAATAGGAGGAGGCTACACGAGTCAGAATACACTCACTATCTGGAACGATGGATGGAATGGGCATCAGATCTATGCTTCCGCAAAAGTCAAACATGTCGGCCTTCGCATCTCGATGACCGTCGAATAGCGGCCGGGAAAGACAGCCCATCGTCCAGCCCAAACTCATGAAGCATCCAATTATCCCGCCCTTCGCCCGGCATTCCACATTCCGCATTCTGCATTCCGCATTCTGCATTGCGATTGTCGCGGCTGTTGTTGCAGCCGCGACTATCTCGCATGGCAAGGACCTCGAGTTCGGCGGCGTCACCTTCCGCATCCCCGAAAAGGGCGGTGGCGTTTCCGTCGTCGAGGACGGCAGGGCCATCCGCCTCTTCCAGACAAACCTTGGCTACTCTGACGAGAACGGGCGGCGGCCGCTCTGGGTCGAGTGGACGCAGACCAACCGCGTCGAAAAGCTCGACGCGCTTCCCGGCCGCACCGCCTATCGCGTGACTTTCCCGCTGAAAGGCACAGACGCACTCCAGTTCTCCGCCGTCTACCGCTTTTTCGACGGCGTCCCCGGCGTGGCGGTTACAGAGGAGATTGTCGCCGTCCGCCCCGTCCGCGTCCATTCGTGGAACATGACTACGGCGTCGGGCGACGACAAGGACCGGTTCTTCTACGACCCTGAATTCAGAATCCCGGAAGGCTCGATACGGTATGCGCCGTACCGCAAGCGCCTCTCGCGTACTGAGGGCACACTCCTTGAGGCGGGCAAGTCCATGACGATGACGCATGTGGCGGGGAAGGTCCTGTCCGAGGGCGACGACAAAAGGATTTCACGTCTCCGCGACCGCGTCCTCTTCGACGGACGCGAAGGACCCGTTGTCGTAACGCGCCTCGACAAAGACGCCGGCGACGCCGCGCCAGACTGGGACGCCGTCCCCGTCGCCGTCGAACGACGCGACACGCGCGACTACCGTCCTCTCGCATCCAACCAGTGGAAGGGCCCGGACGACCTCTCCTTCTCGCTCAAGGCCGCCTATGACAGCGCGTATTTGCACCTTCTCATCGACGTCACGGACGACGCGGCCGTCAACCGCTACGAAGGCAAGACGCTCTACCTGGGCGACGCCGTTCAGCTCTGCATCGATCCCCTGATGGAGCGGATGAACGGCGCGAACCACGTTGACCTCCTCGCCGCCGTCGCGGGTTCAGGTCCGCGCCTTTGGTGCGTCACCCACTCGAACCGCGAGTTCAGGGGCGATGTCTCGGGGAAAATTCGCAACAGGTCGCGACTCCGCGAGGGCGGAATCGTCTACGAACTCTCGATGCCGTGGAAGTTCCTTGAGCCGTTCAAGCCGGAGAACGGCAGTTTCGCCCTCTCCTTCGCCGTCATCGACCAGGACTCAGGCCCCAACTACGAGACATGGATGGGCGTCACGGACGGCGTCTTCGGCGGACGCGATTGCGCGAAATACGCCGAGTTCGCCCTTGAGGGGATTGCGGATCTCTCGGAAGACGCGGTTCGCGGCGAGGTGAAACTCCTTCACACGCGCGAGGACCTCCTCGCGCTCCACGGCCGCGTGTCGAATCTCCACTCGAATCTCGCCGCGAAATGCGCCGAATTGAAGGGCCGGGGACTCGGTGACGACTATCTTTCGGCCGTCTCCGAGATGACGGCGCACTTCCTCGCGTTCGAGCGCGACGACCTCGACGCCGAGAAGGTCTGGAAGAAGTCGGGCGAAGTGCCCGTCACGGACGTGATTCGCTCGTTCATCCACAATCGCTTCCACTACAACCTGACCTACCTTGAGAAGCTCGTGGCGTCGCTGATTCCGGTCGCGGACGAAACGCTCGAAGGCAAGAGGAAGCCGACGCGTTTCGCGGCATATCCCAAGGGCGAGCGTCCGCAAGTCGCGGACGGCGGCTTCAAGGCAGGCGGCACGGAAATCTTCTTCTACGGTCCCAACACATGGGTGGCCGGCGTTCCGTGGAGGGAGCGGCACGGCCAGATCGCCACAATGGCGAGGACGGGCTTCAACCTCTTCAACCTCTTCAACGCCTCAGGCGCGCTGCGGACGAACCTCATGCACCTTGCGGAACGGGAGGGCATCTACTGCTCGTTCGGATCGCAGTCGAACGCCAAGTTCACGCTCGACGAGGAGGCTTGGAGCAACTACTGGGCGAAGGCCGACTCCAACACGTGGAACGACCGCGCGAAGTTCGGCTATGCATCGTCCAACATGGTCTTCCAGGTGGGTTTCCCAGAGCAGTTCGGGCAGGTCTTCGAGAAGACGCCCGAATGGGCCGTCGGATTTCAGCGCCATCTCCTCGCCAAATTCGGTTCGCTCGAAGGCATAAACGCCGAACTGGGCACTACGTTTACCAACGTCGTGGAGATTGACTTCTCAACCGCGCTTGAGCATCCGGCGCTCAAATACGAAAGCATGGTCTATCGGCTCGACATGCACATCGCGCACGAAGTGCCGCACCTCGAGTTCAAGCGGCGCCGCTTCGACAACCTGCCGATGTCGGGCCACTACTCCACGCACTGGAACATCGCCGGTCTCGATCCGCTGGTATCGCTGGCCGACTTCGAACGCGTCTGGGGAATGTTCGACGTCATCGGCTTCGACGGCGGCTGCGGCCTAGGTTCGTCCGAGTTCCTGATTGACTTCGCAAGCGGATGCATCGACATCGACCTCGCAAGGAGCTTCTACCCTGAAAAGCCAATCGCCAACAACGAGGACCACATCATACCCGATGGCACGTACCGCCACTACGGAGATGAGGAATCCTACCTCGCAAACATGCTGCCGTTCCTCCTTGGCCAGAACGCCTCCTCGTACTGGATCTGGCAGCCGCGCTTCCACGGCGACGGCGAGTACGCATTCACAATGGCCAACACCTACCATGCGTCGCTTCGCGTGGCCGCCGACTTGCGCCGCGCGCCAGAGGAGATAGCATCCTTCCGCCGGACGCCGGCACCGCCCTTCCGCATCCTACACTCAGTACCGTCGCTGACAGACCGCGACAGCTACGTCGCGTCCCTCTACGGGCTTTACGCCGGTTGTTCGTTCTCAGGCTGGGCCGTCAGGTTCCTCTCCGAGCGCAAGGCCGACGCAGGCGACTTCGGCGGCGCGCGAATCGTGATGGTACCTGACGCTCGGCGCGTCAGCGACGCCACCTTCGCCGCGCTCCGGAAGTTCGCCGAAGAAGGCGGACGCGTCATCGTCTTTGGCAAAAATGCCCTCCTCGCAAACGAGCATGGACGGCCGCGACCTGAACGCGCCGAAGTGTGCGACAGGCTCTTCCGCCGGGAAACCACGATTTCGACGGCCACCTATGCCGCCGTCCTCGAAGAGGAGCTCGCGAAGGCTGGCATTAAGCCGCCTGTGTCCGTCACGGACAGCAACGGCAAACGGCCGTTCGGCGTGCTGACGCGCGAGGGCCGCATGGCCGACGGACGCCGCACCCTGCTTGTCGTCAACACTCTCGCCAAACCAACCGAAGTGCTGATACCGGGCAACTGGCATGACGCCCTCGGCGGCGGGGATGTCTCCGGCTCGACATCGCTGTTGGTTGGCGGTGTTTATGCATTAACGCAAAAGGAACAGGAAAGGTAGTAACCATGGACAAGTATGATCTTATCGTTGTTGGTGGCGGACAGGCCGGATGCGCGGCCGCGCTCGCAGGTGCGAGGGACGGGCTCTCCGTCCTCCTCGTGGAGGCCGCAGGCGCGCTCGGCGGCTCGGCCACGAACTGCCTCGTCAACCCCTTCATGCCCTACACCACGACCATCAAGGAGAACGGCGGAGAGAAGCATCTCGCCCTGAGCGACGGTCTCTTCACCGAATTCCACAACGCGCTTAACGAAGACGGCTTATTCAGCGAGGCGAAGGAGTGGACGACCTTCAGCGAGGAGAGCCTGAAGATCATCCTTGACCGCAAGATGGCCGAGGCCGGCGTCCGCGTCCTTTTTCACGCCACCCTCTGCGGCGTCAGAACGGAAGGCCGCCGTATCGTCTCCGCCTCATTCGCCACCGTCGGCGGCGTCCTCACGTTCGAGGCCGACTCCTTCGTCGACGCGACTGGCGACGCGACGCTCTCCGTCTATGCTGGCGTTTCCTGCCGCCTAGGCCGCCCCGCAGACTCCCTCTGCCAGCCGATGACCCTCTGCTTCCGCGTCTGCAACATCGACGTCGAAGACTTCTGGAAGCACCACAGGGAAATCAACGACCTCTACAAGAAGCTTCAGGCCGAGGGGAAGATCAAGAACCCGCGCGAAAACGTCCTTGTCTTCCCGACGCGAATCCCCGGCGTCCTCCACTTCAATACGACGCGCGTCGTGAAGCATGACCCGTCGGACGCCTTCTCCGTCTCCGAGGCCGAGGCGATGGCCCGCGAGCAGGTTCTGGAGATGGTTCGCTTCCTCAAGGAGAACTTCGCCTGCTGCCGCAACGCCTATCTCATCTCGACGGCGGCCTCAATCGGTGTCCGCGAGAGCCGCATGATCGAGGCGCGCCACGTGCTCGACCAAGACGAAATCGTCGCGGGAACGCACTTCGAGGACGGCATCGCCGCCGGCAACTACGACATCGACATCCACTCGCCGGACGGCTCCGGCACGAGCCACTACTACTTCCCGGCCGGCGTCTACTACACGATTCCGTACCGCTGCCTGTTGCCGAAGGACCTTGACAACTTGCTTGTCGCGGGGCGCTGCATCGGCGCGACGCACGAGGCGCAGGCCTCGATCCGCATCATGCCGATCTGCATCTGCCTCGGCGAAGCCGCAGGCACCGCCGCCGCGTTGGCGAAGAAGTCCGGCGTGGCCGTCGCGGACGTCGACACCGCCGCCCTACGCCAGCGCCTTCGCGAGAAGGGCGCCTTCGTGGGATAGTCCTATTTCCCAGCACCTTTTCTCGCCTTCGTCCATCCAGCAATTGTCTTTTTCGCTTCCTCTGCCGCCGTTTTTCCCTTTCCAAACAGATCGTCGCGGATCTTTTCCCTGTCGGTTTCGAGCAGCCATGTGACAACATCGACGATACGCACCATCTGTCGACCTTCCTTTACCATCTCGTTCACGCGGTCAGTAACTAGCACAAGGTCGTCGCACTTGAACTTCTTCCCTGCCGCAAACAGCGCTGACAGTTCTCGTTTGCGCGTTTTTTCCGCTGTGATATCGTATGCGACCTGAATCAGCTTCATCACTCTTCCACGCCGTTCGCATAGGAAATCGATCTCGCATGCCTGGTCCTTCCAGAAGTAAACATCGTAATCCAGTTCCGACCTCCTGTTGCGCAACTGAAGGAAAACGACATTCTCAAGGCATCTGCCGAATTTCTCGTCACCAGCGAGAATTCCCGTGAAGTAGTTGGCAAATCCCACGTCGATTGCATACGCCTTTCCGATTCTCGTCCGCTCCCACGCCTTGCGTCCGTAGAGGGGGACTGTCTCGATCATGTACCCTTCTTCGAGATACCTGATGTAGTTCTGCACAGTGTGTACGCCCTTCACGTCGAGCTGCCGCGCAAGCTTAAGCGCCGATACTTCACAGGCGAAGTTGGACATCATCACATACGCGACGTCCGACAGCAGTTTCGGATTCCTTACCTTGTGCCTGCGAAGAATATCCCTGAAGAGGATTGAATCATAAAGCAACTTGAAATATGTCTTCCTGTCGGACACGGTGAACGTCTCCGGAAAACCGCCATTTTCGAAATAGACGTCGAAATCGCGCCGTGCTTCGGCGCGACCCTCCGCCAGTTCGGGATCTCCGCGCCGCAGGTACCGCCTGTATTCGGCAAAGGAGAACGGCATAAGCTCAACGGACATGAACCGCCCCGTCAGGTGTGTCGCCAGTTCGGACGAGAGAAGCCGCGAGTTCGACCCGGTGATGACAAGATGCATCCCCTGACGCAGTAGCCTGTTCACAAACAACTGCCATGAGGGAACGTCCTGTACCTCGTCTAGAAACAGATGCTCGAACGGTCCGTAAACCTCGTATGCCGCCTCTAGCACGGCATTGAGATCGGATGCCTTCAGATTGGCGAGCGTTTCATCATCGAAGTCGATGTAGCCGAAATTGACGCCGCTCTTCGCAAGTGCCATCCTGCAAAGCACAGACTTTCCGCACCGCCTGACACCGATTACGATTTGCGCCATGTGTGAATCAAGGTCGATCTTTCCAACCTCGCGACGTTCGATTAGCGACGGCTCGGCCATCAACCGAACCAGTTCTTTTTTCTGCCCTTTAAGGATTTCGACATATTTGTCATGCATGACAATACCCCCTTGTCAATGGACATTGTAGCAAAATTTGCTCTGGGCGGCAAGTATTTTGCAGAAATATTGCTACGTGTGGCAATATTTCAACATAATGTGTGCTTCGTACTGCAAAAAATCACAAGCGCGTGATAAACGCACCTTATAATGCTTGGCGATCCGCTTCGCCTACTCGGCGGCGCGCAGGGCGGCGGCGAGTTTGTCGAGGCGGGCGAGTTCGGCTTCGAGCTTGACCTTGGTGTCGCGCTGCTGCTGGACGACGTTGGCCGGGGCGCGGGAGACGAAGCCCTCGTTGGAGAGCTTGGCCTCGACGCCGGCGAGGAATTTGCGGTTCTTGGCGACTTCGCCTTCGATGCGCGCGAGTTCGGCCGGGATGTCTATCAGGCCGGCAAGCGGCAGGTGTACCGAACCAAGCGCGACGGCCGTGCCGGGCATGCCGTGGACCTCGGCGTTCAGTGAGAGGTCGAGCGGCTCGGCGCGCAGGAATCCCGCGAGCGAGGCGCGGTCGCGCTCCAGGCGGTCGAGCGTGTCGGCGTCCTTTGCCAGCACGACGTAGTGGATGGCCTTTGACGGAGCGATGCCGTATTCGGTGCGGAGTGAACGGCCGGCGGTGATGAGCTCATGCTTGGCCTCGACGTAGGCGACGACATCGTCCGTGATGCCGAGGGCGTCGCGCGTGGCGGCGTCCATCGGGACGGGCCACGGGGCCGTCATGATCGAATCGTCCGCGCCGCAGTAGCCCATCTGGTGCCAGAGCTCCTCTGTGAGGAACGGCATGAACGGATGCAGGACGCGCAGGGCTTTTCCGAGGACGTCGAAGAGAATGGCGAGCTTCTGGCGGCGGACCTTGTCGTCGTCGCTGTTGAGGGCCGACTTGGAGCCTTCGACGTACCAGTCGCAGAACTTCGACCACACAAAGTCGTAGATCGCGAGGGCGGCGTCCTGGAAGCGGTACTTCTCAAGCCAGTCCGTGACGTCTGCGGCCATCTTGTCGCAGCAGGCGAGGATGTGGCGGTCGTCGTCGGAGAGGAGGGCGGGGTCGGGGGCCGGAACGGCCGAGCCGAACTTCACGCCTTCGCCGAGAATCTTGTCGGCGTACATCTCGATGAAGCGCGCGGCGTTCCAGATCTTCGTGCCGAAGTTGCGGCCGATCTCGAACTTGTTCATGCTGATGTAGACGTCGACGCCGGGGGAGGTCGTCTGCATAAGCGAGAAGCGGAGCGAGTCGGCGCTGTACTTGTCGATGATCTCGAGCGGGTCGAGGGAGTTGCCGAGCGACTTCGACATCTTGCGTCCCTGGTCGTCGCGGACGACGCCGTGGAGGATGACGTTGCGGAAGGGGACGTCGCCCATGAACTTGCACCCGGCCATGATCATGCGCGCGACCCAGAAGAAGATGATGTCGGGCGCGGTGCAGAGGTCCGCCGTCGGGTAGTAGCGGGCGAGGTCGGCGGTCTTCTCCGGCCAGCCGAGGGTGGAGAAGGGCCAGAGCCAGGAGGAGAACCAGGTGTCGAGAACGTCGGGGTCCTGCGTGATCGCCTCGGGGCCGGCGCCGCACTTCGGGCACTTCGCGGGCGCTTCGGGCGCGGCCCACTCGTGGCCGCAGGCGCAGGTGTAGACCGGGATGCGGTGGCCCCACCAGATCTGGCGGGAGATGCACCAGTCGCGGATGTTCTCCATCCAGTTGAAGTAGGTTGTCTCGTAGCGCTTCGGCGAGAACTGGATGCGTCCGCTCTTGACGGCCTCGACCGCCTGGACGGCGAGCGGCTTCATGCGGACGAACCACTGCTTCGAGAGGCGCGACTCGACGACGGTGTGGCAGCGGTAGCAGTGGCCGACGGAGTTCTGATACTTCTCGACGCGGACGAGGTAGCCGCCCTTCTCGAGGTCCTCGACAATCTTCTTGCGGCACTCGAAGCGGTCCAGCCCGTTGTAGCCGGAGAGCTCGTTCATCGTGCCGTCGCCGTTCATGATGTTGATGGCCTCGAGGTTGTGGCGCTGGGCGACCTGGAAGTCGTTGGGGTCGTGCGCAGGCGTGATTTTCACGACGCCGGTGCCGAACTCGCGCTCGACGTAGTCGTCGACCACGACGGGTATCTCGCGGCTGGTGAGCGGGAGGATGACCTTCTTGCCGTGGAGGTGGAAGTAGCGCTCGTCCTTGGGGTTGACGGCGACGGCGGTGTCGCCGGGGAGCGTCTCGGGACGCGTGGTGGCGACCTCGATGAACTCGCCCTCGGAACCGACGACGGGGTAGCGGACATGCCAGAGGAAGCCGTCGTTCGGCTCGTGCTCGATCTCGTCGTCCGCGAGGGCCGTGCCGCAGCGCGGGCACCAGTTGACGATGTAGTTGCCGCGGTAGACGAGGTCCTCGGCGTACATCTTGCAGAAGACCTGGGCGACGGCCTTGGAGAGGCCCTCGTCCATCGTGAAGCGCTCATGGTTCCAGTCGCACGAGCAACCGAGGGAACGGAGCTGGTGGACGATTGTGCCGCCGTACTGCTTCTTCCACTCCCAGACGCGCTCGACGAAGGCCTCGCGGCCGAGGTCCTGGCGGCGCTTGCCCTCCTTGCGCAGGGCCTTCTCGACGACGTTCTGCGTGGCAATGCCGGCGTGGTCGGTGCCGGGGACCCAGAGGACGTCGCGCCCCTGCATGCGGCGCCAGCGGGCGAGAACGTCCTGGATGGTGTCGTTCAGCGCGTGGCCCATGTGGAGGATGCCCGTGACGTTGGGCGGCGGGATGACCATGCTCCAGGGCTCGCCCTTGCCGGACGGCCTGAATTTGCCCGTGCTCTCCCACCACGCGTACCACTTGGATTCCAACGCCTTGGGGTCGTAATGCTTGTCCATTGCCATGATAGATGCTCCTAAAAATGAGTATTGAACATTATACCATAGTTTGGCAAAGTCAATGCCTGCTGGAATCACATACGTCACGCGCCCGTTTCGTCATCAGTTTCGACGCCATGGCGGCAGCGGTGCGATGGCCTCGCGCCTTCACCGTTGTACTTTGGACAACCAACGCAGGAGAGATGCGGCGAGGGCGTCGCGAACGGCGTCCATGTTCTGCGGCGCGCCCAGCTCCTCCGCAACGGACGTCACGTCCGCGTCGGCGAGGCCGCAGGGCACGATGCCCGAGAAGAGCGAGAGGTCGGTGTTGACGTTGAGGGCGAGTCCGTGCATCGTGGTGTGACGCGAGACGCGGATGCCGATGGCACAGATTTTCGCGTTGCCGATCCAGACGCCGCGGTTGCGGGCGTCGCGCCCCGCATCAAGGCCGAGGGCTTTCAGCGTTTCGATGACGGCCCTTTCAAGGCGGAAGATGTAGTCGCGGACCCCAATTCCGCGCGCGGTGAGGTCGATGATGGGATAGGCGACGATTTGTCCGGGCCCGTGGAAAGTGACGTCGCCGCCGCGGTCCGTCTCGACAAGCTCGATTCCCTTCGCCCGAAGCGTCTCGCGGTTCCAGAGCAGATGGTTCCCATCGGCGGATCGGCCGAGCGTGTAGACTGGCGGATGTTCGACGAAGAGGATGGTGTCACCGATTTTCCCCGCGCAACGCGCGGCGTGAAGCTCGCGCTGGAGGCAGAGCCCTTCCGCGTATGGTGTCAGACACCTCTCGATGCGGACGGCTATGCCGTTGCCATTGTCGTGCGGGGCCATTGGGAAAAGAAAGTACAAAATAAGTTGACCGCCCGGACGGGTGGTCAACTTATTTCTTTACG
>JAEEGJ010013903.1_pt1 | contig 19322 bp, 13 predicted proteins | sample 8958761 | NCBI WGS metagenome assembly JAEEGJ01 (sample SAMN16246546, study PRJNA631951) | gut metagenome | biome: gut microbiome; feature: rumen; material: RS-attached | host: Bos | place: Iran: Karaj | collected 2018-10 | reverse complement strand
CCTTCAATGTCTGATATTCACGGCAAGGAATCCGTCAAGCAGTATTTGACAGGCGTCGTTTCGACAATCACCCCGGAAATCGTTCGTAGCTTCAAGCGCGGCTATACCCGAAAGGATTTTACCAGCGACTTGATGTCGGGCTTGATTGTTGGCATTTTGGCTCTCCCCTTGGCGATTGCATTTGCTATCGCTTCTGGCGTGGGTCCGGAACAGGGCCTTTACACGGCCATTATCGCGGGCTTCATTATTTCGTTGTTGGGCGGTTCCCGCTTCCAGATTGGCGGCCCGACGGGCGCATTCATCGTGATTGTCTACGGCATTGTAAGCCAGTACGGTTACGATGGCCTTGCTTCGGCAACGCTCTTGGCCGGTATTTTCCTCGTCATTTTCGGTCTTGCTAAGTTCGGTGCGATTATCAAGTTCATCCCGTATCCGGTGACGGTCGGATTTACGGCGGGTATCGCTATTATTATTGCGCTTGGCCAGGTGCCGAACTTCTTTGGACTTACGTTTGCGGGCGCTGACCCGGCTGATGCCGTGGGCAAAATCAAGCTTTACGTTTCTTCTTTCGGTTCCATGAACGTCTACTCTGTGATTGTGGGCGTTGTTGCTCTCGCGGTTTGCATTTTGTGGCCGAAGATTACTACGAAGGTTCCGGGTTCCCTCATTGCGATTATCGTTGCAACGGTAATGGTGAAGGTCCTTGGTTGGGATGATCCGGTGAACGGTCACGGCGTCGTGACGATTGGCATGAAAAACCACATCCCGAGCGGATTCCCGGTGCCGCACCTCCCGAACATCAGCCTTGAAATGATGCAAAAGGTGTTCCAGCCGGCACTTACGATTGCCATGCTCGGCGCTATCGAATCGCTTCTTTCTGCAGTGGTGGCTGACGGTATGACGAGTACCAAGCACCGCTCTAATACGGAACTTTTCGGTCAGGGTGTCGCTAACATCTTGAGCCCGATTTTTGGCGGTATTCCGGCAACGGGTGCAATTGCCCGTACCGCAACGAACATCCGTAACGGTGCCGTGAGCCCGATTTCTGGCCTTGTTCACGCTGTCGTTCTATTGCTTATCATGCTCGTGCTTGGCAAGTATGCTGAAATGATCCCGATGGCAGCCCTTGCTGCCGTGCTTTTCCAGGTTGCTTTCAACATGTGCGGTTACCGCAGCGTGATTAAGATGTTCAAGGCCCCGAAGAGCGACGTGACGGTGATGCTTGTTGCCTTCTTCCTCACGGTGATTATCGACCTTACGGTTGCTATCGAAGTGGGCGTGCTCCTTGCTGCCGTGCTCTTCATCAAGCGCATGAGCGATGTGGCCGAAGTCGAAGCGGTTTCTTCTGCCTTGAAGGATGACGATGACGAAGCTGCCCGCAATACTCTCGGCCGCCAGGTACCGAAGGGTGTGCTTGTGTACGAACTTGCCGGTTCGCTCTTCTTTGGTGCTGTGGACAAGTTCAAGGAAACGATGAACCGCATTTCCGAAAAGCCGAAGATTTTGATTTTGCGCATGCGTAGCGTTTCTAGCATTGACGCTGCCGGTATCAACATGATTGAAGACTTGCTCAAGCGTTGCAAGAGCGAAGGTACGCAGCTTCTCTTGAGTGGCGTGCATGCCCAGCCGGTGGTGGCTTTGACCCGTGCCGGTGTACTTGCCCAGCTTGGCGAAGAAAACGCTCTCGGTAACATTGACGCTGCTCTCAACCGCGCCCGCGAACTCCTTGGCCTCCCGATTGTGGATGCCTCCCAGGAAGAACAGAAGGCCCCGACCGTGTCTTGGGAAAAGAGCCTCGACAAGCCGTGGATGCCGGAAGAATCGAACGCCGCTGTGGCCGAAGAAACTCCGGAAGTCATTGCCGAACGCATGATGGACGAACCCATCAAGAAGATTGAAGATCGCAAGTAATAAGTCTGTACGAAATACGTAAACTTTGTACGGATTTATTAGGTGACTTTGCTCAAACTTTCTGAAATATCGTAAATAATTTTTTTAAAAAGTCTTTTGATTTTTGAAAAAAAAAGTTAAATTAAGCTTCGTAGGAGAATCCTACGGTTTACGAGATGAGAATGGGATACTGGGAAGAAAATCAATACACTGACGAAGACCCGAAGCGCACTGCTTTTGAGGAATTCGTTGTAAATTTTGTGGTTGCCTTTAGCGGCTCCGCTCTATTGTTCCTTGTGAACATCATGTAAAACCTTTAAATTTCCCGCTTTTCGCGGGATTTTTTTTATATCCGCCACCGCGCCCCCCCCCTTGAGAAATATTCCGACTTGGAACTTTCTTATTTGGACTTTGCTTTCGAAAATATTTTTAGCGCACTCCTGAATTATCGGGTACATTTATTGATGTCGGTGGTAGCCCACTGACAACGCTGGAAGAAGGGGAAGCGTTAGGGTGTTTGGTTTAGGATGTTTGGGGTGTGTGGGTACATTGCTCGTGAGTTCTGTCGCAGCTGATGCTGCGATTCGGGAATGAAAGGTATGAGAGTTCTCACAGCAATGTAAAAATCCGCCGGAGATTTCTCCGACGGATTTTTTTGTCCCAATTTGTCATCCTCGAAGCGAAGCGTCGGGAATCCATTATTTTTCTTTAGCGCTTGATTATAAAAATGTGCTTGTTCTTGGCGGGGCGACCGAGTAGGTCGAAGTCTCGCGATTTTGCCGGATTCAATTTGAGACGTCGTGTTGCGGAAGTAATGGGGCTAGAAACGGTGCTAGAGTATTTTTCACTGGGAACAAGGAATACGGTGATTGTGCTTTGGTAGTCCCCGTGTTTTTTTTCGGTGGCGGTAAGCGTGTCGCCTCTCATTTCGTATTCGTAAGAGACTTGGAAATCACTTTCGGTTGATGAACCGTATTCGTAGCATTTGTTTTCGTTTGTTGAGTCTTGAACGATGAATGTATTCCTTCCATCGTTGAATTGGTATAAAGTATCATTACTTATATAGTAATTGTAGAGATAAGAGTTGGTTTTTTCCCCGTTTTTTTCAACATAAGACTTGACATAGAAGACGGAGTCCTTATCTTCGTGAACCACATATTCAATGATGGGGGGATTACCCTTGCCTTCTTTGCGGATTATTTTGAAATCACCCTCTTGCGTAATGGTAATCTTGACATCGAGAGCTCCATAGTTAAGGGACTCGTGATCTTGGACTTTGATTTCCCAATCGTCAGAGCCTTTTTTCTTGGTGTAAACCCTAGCACTGTCAACGTAAGAGCCTGTATAGTAATACTTATAGTTTTCGTACTTTTGGGGCTGGCTAGAGTATCCTTGTTGGGAGTAAATGCTATCTACAAGAAAGTTCTTGTAATTCAATATTGTAGGCTCGGTGGATGTTGGGTAGTCTTTGATGAAAATGTCAAGGGTGGAACGAAGGCAATCGATAGCGAATGCGTTCAGTGCTCCCAAAGTAATGATAAGGATAAATTTTTTCATATAGAAGAATATAAAAAAATCTTATCTGTTAAAAATAAAATAAGGCGACCGAAGTCGCCTTTTTATAGTCGTTAGAGCGAACTCATCAGCCGCTTTTTCGCGGGGCTGTCGGGGAGCGGTAGGAAAGTCTCTTGTGCGAACGAACGCATGAGCATTTCCTGGGCGGCCTTTTTCGGGATGCCGCGGCTCACGAGGTAGAACATCTGTTCCGCATCGAGCTCGCCGACGGTGTTGCCATGCGTGCATTCCACGTCATCGTGGTAAATTTTGAGGACGGGCTTCACGGAGACACTCGCATCTTCGCTCAAGAGGATTGTGTTCACGAGCTGGCTCGAGTTGACGCCGGTGCAGTCGTAACCGACGATGACGCTTCCGTCGTAGCTCGCGCGTGCAGAACCAGAAAGCAGATTGCGGGCAAGCTGTGTGCTTGTGGTGCGCGGGGCTTCGTGGTAAATTGTGAGGCGGCTGTGCTGCGAGGCTTCGCCATCGAGAACGTGGAGGCTGCGATAATCGAAGTTGGCGCCTTCGCCCTTGAGGTGGCATTCGATGCTCACGCGGCCAATCGCAGTGTCCTTGCAGATACTCGAAAAGCGGACGTTGGCGCCTGCGGCCTGGTTGATGTTGAAGTGCCTAAAGCGGAGCGGCAGATTGCAAGCCGGATTTGCAAAGAAGATTTCGACATCTGCATTTTCGCCAACGTTGATGTCAAAGCGCTCGGCGGCAATGTCGTGGGCGACCTTGTTGTCAAGAATTTCGAGGCTAACCTTGGCGCCTTTGCCGATGTCTAAGATGGTGTGGCCAAAGTCGTTGTTGCACTTGAGCATGGCCATTTCGGCGGCACCTGCCACGATTTCGCGAATCATGGGGCGGGCCTGGTTTGCAATCGGGAGGAGGGCTGCGAAGTCGGATTCTTGAATGGCCGGGGCGGCTGTTGTTGCCGGGGCTGCGGGGGATGCCGCAAAATTCGTACCCATAAATTCCGGGGTCGGGATTTTGGCAACCGGGAAGAACGACCAAAGTTCGTTATTGCGGCGAGGCATGCCGAGCTCACGCAGGCGCGCTATCGCCTGTTCTGCGGTGGGCAAGTTCTGTATAAATTCAGCGTTCATTATGCGTCCTCGACTTTACTTGGCTTCTTCGATCCAGTCGTAGCCTTGATCTTCGAGCTTGAGGGCAAGTTCCGGGCCGCCGCTCAAGATGATTTTGCCGTGACGGAGCACGTGGACGTAAGTGGGCTTGATGTAGTCCAGCAAGCGCTGGTAATGCGTCACGAGAATCACAGCCTTTTCGGGCGACATGATGTGATTGATGCCGTTTGCCACGATGCGGAGGGCGTCAATGTCGAGACCGGAGTCCGTTTCGTCGAGGAAGCTCACCTTCGGGTCGAGAATCGCCATCTGGAGGATTTCGTTACGCTTCTTTTCGCCACCGCTCATGCCGTCGTTCACGCCACGTTCACGATAGCGTTCGTCCATTTCGAGCAAGTTCATCTTTTCTTCGCAGAGTTTCTTGAAATCTTCGTCGCTCATTTCGGGCTGGCCGAGGAAGGCTCGCTTGCTGTTGAGCGCCATCTTCAAAAATTCCACGTTGTTCACGCCCGGAATTTCGGTCGGGTACTGCGTGCTGATAAAGAGTCCGGAATTGGCGCGTTCGTTGATTTCCATTTCGAGCAAGTTCTTGCCGTCCAGTTCTACGGAACCGCCATCGACATGGTAGGCGGGGTGGCCTGCAATCACTTTGGAGAGCGTGCTTTTGCCGGAGCCGTTCGGGCCCATGATGGCGTGGACTTCTCCCGGCTTGACCTCGAGATTGATCCCTTTCAGGATTTGGGTGCCGTCTTCGATACTTGCTTTAAGGTTCTTGATGGATAACATATTTCCTCTTTAATTTTAAAATCTTGTTGGCCTAGCCGAAATCGTCCATGGCTCCAAAGTCATCGTCGGGAACGTAGGGTTCGTCATCGGGGACGTAAGGTTCTTCGTTCGGGTCGTAGGGAGCTTCTTCGGGCGGTTCGCTTGCTGCAAATTGTTCGTCGCCATCGAATGGTGGCGGTGCTTCCATCTCCGGGGGCATTTCGGGTTGTGCGAACTGTGCTGGCTGCACGGCGGGTGCTGCGTACTGCGGCGAACTTGGCTGTGCTGCGGTCGTGGCTTGCGGGATTGCAAACTGCGTGTTGTTGAACTGCGCGGTAGTGGATTGCGCAACGCCCGACGACAAATCGTTAATTTCTGTGTAAAGCTCGATGAGCGGAGCTTTGCTCTGGATTATCTGCTCGGCAAAAACATCCGGCGTAATGGCCGAAATCTTGCGCTTCTTGGAAATCGTTTGGATGCCCTGCGTGAACTTGTTCAACTGCATACGGAGGCGCATACCCGCTTCGGAATTAAGTGGAATGAGCTTTTTATAGCGGTCGCACAGATTGAGTGTGAGCACGGCAAGCGTGTCGTAAAATTCCAGAATCTCGTTCGGCGTTTTCCATGTTTCGTCGGGGAGCTGTTCCAAGAAAAGCTGCAACTGCGGCGAAAGCGATTCGTACAATGTTCTCGGCGAGAATGTGCCCGTTTCTGCATATTGTGCGAGAATCGACTGGATAAATTCATCGATGAGCGGAGAATCAAAAATCTGGATTCCGCTGGCGGCAAAGTCCATGTCGAAATATTCTGTGGCGCGGTCGAGAAGGGTGGGATTGCGATAAAGAAGGTTTGCAAAGCGCACTTCAATCGGCGACAAAAGTTCCCACGGAACGCTTACTTGCGGTGCTGCAGGCTGTTCGGCAGTGGGCGCTTTTTCGCGTTTCGGGTGTGCCACCTTGATGCCCGCGAGGGAGCGCGTTGTGCTGTAACGCTCTGAAACAAGCTTCAAATACTGATTGCGGAGTTCCGGGTTCTCGATGCTCTTGATGAGCGTCTTTGCTTGCGTGATGAATGCGGCTCGGTCTTCGGGGCTGTTGTTCGGCATTGTGCGTCCGAGATAGCTGAGCCAGTCTTCGGCGGTGCGGAGCGCTCTTCTGAATGCGTCCGGACCTTGTTCGTTTACGAAGTTGTCCGGGTCGATCTTTGTGCCGTCCGGTCGCGAAAGCGCAAAGACTTTTGGCGAAAGACCTTTGGGCAGTACGATTTCGAGACTGCGGCGCGTGGCATTTTGCCCGGCGGCATCTCCGTCAAATACAAGGTACGCGGTCTTTGCGTAGCGGGCGAGAATGCTTGCGTGATTCTCGGTTAGCGCCGTACCCGAGGCGGCTACGACATTCTGCACGCCGCTTTGGTAAAGGCTGATGAGGTCAAAATATCCTTCGACGATAATGACCGCATTTTCCTTCATGATGGCGTTTCGGCTGTGGTTCAGCCCGAAGAGAATATCGCGCTTGCTGTAAAGGGCGGTTTCCGGGCTGTTCATGTACTTGGCTAGCTTTATTCCGTTATGCGATGCGGGGTCGCTTAGGTCTCGACCGCCAAAGGCAACAACGACTCCCGAGAGGTTCTGGATGGCAATCATCAAACGATCGCGGAACTTGTCTGCGATACCGCCGTTCTCTTTTTCAACGGCTAGCCCTGCCTTGACGCAATCGCGTGGCGAAAAACCGTTGCGTGCGGCGTAGCCGATTAACCCTTCGCGCCCCGTTGGTGCATAACCGATGTGGAACTGTTTGCGCGTCTCAGGCGAGACATGACGCTTGTTCAAATACTCCAACGCTTTGGGGCTTAACGTGAGCTGTTGCTCGAACCATTCGCAGGCAAGCTCGTTCAACTTGCGGACCATCGTGCGTTCTTCGAGAACTTCGGTATTGACGTTGTTGCCGAGGTTCGGAAGTGCAAAACCTACGAAGTTGGCGACCCATTCTACAGCGCCCTTGAAGTCCAATTTTTCGTGTTCTTGGATGAACTTGAAAACATCGCCACCCGCACCGCATGCAAAGCACTTGTAAATGCCCAGCGTGGAATTTACCGACATGGACGGGGAGTGGTCATCGTGGAATGGGCACACGCCGACGTATTTGTTGACCCCGCTTTTTTTGAGCGGCAAGAACTGCTGAATGACCAGCGCGATATCCGCCTGGTTCTTGAGTTCTTGGATGATTTCGTCGGAGTAGAACGGCATGCGCCAAATGTAGAAATTTTTGGGGCGCGGAAACGTCGCTACATGCCTTTGGTGCGCTTTGCTTTGGTTTTTGAAATCGCTTGCTGATGTGGAAATTTTCTTATTATATTGCCATTTATAGTTTTTGTCTATTAAGATTTTATTTAAGTAAATTTAATTTGTGCTTAAATAATGGTTCTAGTTGATTGTTGTTGGCTAATAGGAAAATTGTTTGGTATTCTTGTTGGACTTATTGCTTATCTCAGTGGCAATTGTAAAATTTCATTTTAAGTCAAAAAATTAGTGAAATATTTTTTCCAAAAAAGCGTGTTAATGTAATGGACAGGGAGCGGTTTTTTGTCTATGAACCCGACATTATCGGGTGTTTTAACACTGGAAAAATATGGGAAATAATATTGAGACCGAAACAAAAAATGGCCATGGTGAAATGATTGGCGAGGCAAAGACTTTTGAAGAATACAAAGGGGCAGGCGTTTTCGCGGACCTTCTTCTCGACAGAACTTTTAAGAAAGCCTTCAATCCTGACTCGCAGAACAAAGTATGTTTGATTGCGCTTTTGAACTCTGTACTTGAAGGAGAAATTGCATCGCCGATTGTGGATGTGCAGTCTCGTAACAAGGAATACAGCGACGGTTCGAATGAAAATCGGACTTCCGTTTTCGACTTGCATTGCATCGATTCGGCACAGCGTAGGTTCATCATCGAGGTTCAGATTCTTTTTCAGGAAAACATAGTCAATCGCTCGATTTATTACGCCTCGCAGACAATCATTGCTCAGGGGCAACGCGGCAAAAAGTACAATTACGAATTGAACCCTGTTGTTACAGTTGTGTTCATGGAATTTAATGTGTTTGCCGATGACCGCTACATCCGTCGGGCAAAGCTTCGCGAAATCAATGGGTCTTGCATTAGTGATACGCTCAATTTTGCGTTTGTGGAGCTTCCGAAGTTCAATAAGCCGCTGGACGAGCTCGAAACGACGCTCGACAAGGCGCTTTACGCTCTCAAGAACATGAAAAACATGACGCAGATGCCCAAGCAGTATGTAAACACGGTGTTCGAGCTCTTGTTTTCAACAGCGAAATTGGCTAAATTATCGAAAGAGGAACAGAAGATGATTGACGAAGCACAGAAAGCCAAGTGGGACAACTACGCAATCCATAAAGCGGCTATTGATAGTGGCTTGCAACAAGGCCTCGAACAAGGTCTCGAACAAGGTCGTGATCAAAGAAGTCGCGAAATTGCGAAGAAAATGCTGTTGAAAAAGAAGCCCATCGAAGAAATTACTGAATTCACGGAGCTTTCTGAAGCAGATGTTCTTGCCATTAAGGCTTCTCTCGGCCAATCGTAAATTGACAAAGTTCATTAGTTAAATTGTCCGGCTTTCATGCCGGACTTTTTGCTTTCTAAACCACCGCTTTGCTTTTCCAGCGGCCGCTACGCCAGCGCCAAATGTTGGCAAACGAGCGGTAGAATTCGTCGGCGGCCATGCCAAGCCAAAGGCCAGGGAGTCCGAGTCCAACGACAAATGCGAGGATAAGCGAAGTTGCAAGTCCGAGAGTCCACATCATGCCGCTACCGACGAGTGCCGGGAATTTGGAATCGCCTGCGGCACGGAGCGATGTGGTGACAATGAAGTTCACTGCTTTGAAGGGTTGCACAGCGACATCGCACCAGAGGCATATTTTCCCGAGGCGGAGGACTTCGGGATTGTCGGTGTAGAGCCTGAGCAGGTGTTCGCCGAGGAGCGCTACTGCGACGGATAGCAAGAATCCGCTGATGATGCCCACCGCGAGAGTTTGGTGAACACGGCGGTTTGCTTTGGTGTAGTCATGAGCACCGACGAGGTGTGCCACGAGAATCTGGTTTCCGCTGCCGAGGCCGACTCCGAGAATGACGGAAAGTGCGGCAAAGTTCCCTGCGAACACGCGGGCGGTCATTGCCGTTGTGCCGATGTAGACGACCATTGCGGTGATGAACACTTGGAAAAGCTGGAAACTGATGGGTTCTGCGGCGGCGGGGAGTCCGATGCGGATCCAGTCGGGCAAAAGAATGCGGGTGCGTTTCCAGTCGCGGGTTTTGCTGTGGTGGTGCACTTTGAACTTGAGCACAAGCCACAGGATTCCCGAAGAAATGAGCCAGGAAAGTGCGGTGGCGAGGGCTACGCCGTGAACGCCCATTTTAGGGAGTCCGAAATATCCTTCGAGGAATACGACGTTCAAGGCGGCGTTTGTGGCGATTGTGAGTGTGTTGCCAACGAGGTTCCAGATGGTGAGGCCGTGTGTTGCGATGAGGGCGGTGAGGATGGTTTGCAAGGCGCGGAAGGCGAATCCGAACGAAACAACGCTTAAAAATTGCGTGGCGTATGCGGCGGGGGCTTCGGTGAGTCCCATCCATTGCGGAATGTTCCCGGAAAGCGGGTAGATGATGAGCGTGAGCGCGACGCCAAGAAGGATGCTCCCGAACAGGACCATCGTCTGTGTGCTGCTCGCGTGGCTGTTCTGTTTCGCGCCAATGTATTGCGAAACGATACTTGCGCCCGATTGCGAGAATGCGTGGAGCGCGGTGAAAAGCGCCCCGAGAATCGGGAGCATGGCTCCGACGCCTGCGGCTGCGGTTTCGGAAGTGCGCGACAAAAACCAGCTGTCCATCATGGGCTGGATCATGCTCACGGCAAATGTGAGGATTAGCGGCCACGAAAGGCTGATGAGCGAACGGTCTTTGACGTCGATCTGTTTCATGTGTAAAAATCTAGAAACAACAAAGGCCCCGTCAAAGGGCCTTTTTGATGAAAATGTTTTCAAGTGTATCCAGTGTTTTTATTAGACGAGAGAATAAAATTCTTTTGTCATCCCGGACTTGTTCTGGGACGAGAGCGAATTTATTTGTTTTCTAGAGATGCTGCCAGTTTTTTCTTGGCTTCGCGGCGGATGCCGGCTTCTTCGTAGCGGCGGATTTCGTCTTCGGTTTCGGGAATAATCGAGGGTATCGGGGTCGGTCTTCCGTTTTCGTCCAAGGCGACAAATGTCATATAAGCGTGGCAGATGACTTGGGGCTGCCAGGATACTTGCGGGTCGATTCCCAAGACCTTCACTCCGATTTCCATGGAGGTGTTGAAGGCTCGGTTTACGGATGCCTTGATTGTGAGAATGGTTCCGACAGTAGCGGGTTTGAAAAAGCGCACGTTGTCGATCGAGACCGTTGTGACTTTGCGTCTGGAATGAGTGCAGGCGGCAATGCAGGCAGCCTTGTCGAGGAGCGAAGTCAGATGTCCGCCGAATACAAAATTGTAGGCGTTGACGTCGGAAGGGTGAACGATGTCGCGGGTTTCGACTTGAGATTGCTTGACTGTCTTTGCGTTTTCCATATCCGAAAAATAGATATTGTCGTGGGCGAGCAGGGTCTTGAATTTCTATATTCAGGTTATTATGGAAGAAAAAAAGACTTATAGAGAAGTGATGCCGGGCGAACTCCCGTGCGAAGTGCCGGAATGTGACGGCGTGATGGTCGTAGACCCCGATAACAGCTATAAACTCACCTGCGATAAGTGCGGGCATATTAAAGAGTAATTGTTATCTCGTAATGCAATTAACCGACTTGAAAATTGAGTACCCGGAGCTTCCCGTTGTTGAACATCGGGAGGAGTTTTTTGAGCTTTTAGAAAAACATCAAGTTATCATCGTCAAGGCTGATACCGGTTCCGGCAAATCCACGCAATTACCGAAGTTTTTGTTGGAGTGGTTTCTAAGTCAGCAAAATAACGCTGTCATTCTGGAGGGGCAAGGCCCCGATAGAATCCAAAAAATAATGGATCCTATCGCCTCTCGGCTCCAGGATGACAAACGCTTGTGCTCAGAGCACGAAGTGCGACCTTTCAAAATCGGTGTGACAGAGCCTCGTCGTTTGGCGGCGATTTCCATTGCCGACCGCTTGCGTGAAGAACTCAAGGACGAAGAACTTGTCTCGACGAAAATTCGTTTCTGGGAACAAGGTACAAATGAAGCCCCCATCAAGGTGATGACGGACGGTATCTTGTTGCAGGAGTTTCGCAAGGACCGCTTGTTCCGGCAGTACAATGCTATCATGATTGACGAAGCGCATGAACGCTCGTTGAACATCGATATCTTGCTTGGCATTTTCAAGACGGTACTTTCTCGTCGTCCAGATTTCAAGTTGATTGTTGCATCGGCAACGCTTGACGCAAAACTTTTTGAAGAATTTTATGACAACAGCTGCGTGATGGAGGCTGAAGGCCGCACGTACCCTGTGGATGTCGAGTATTATTTTTCGGACTATGGTTCGGCAAGCGCACTCCGTGACATCTCGGGCAAGGGCGATTCTGGCTTGATCGAAGAAGCGCGTGATGCGATTCTCGATTTGGAAACGCGCCATCGCGACCACTTGCTTTGCTTTTTGCCGACGGAACGCGACATTCAGGATTTAGCAGGCGAACTTGCGCACGAGCTGGATGCTGCGACTTTTGACGTGCTCCCGCTTTACGGGCGCATGAGCCCTGACGAGCAGCGACGCATTTTCAAGCACACGGGCAAGACGCGAGTGGTGCTTGCGACGAACATTGCTGAAACATCTCTCACAATTCCGGGAATTGCTTACGTTGTCGATACGGGTATAGCTCGAATCTCGCGCTACAATGCGCAGGCGAGAATCCAAGGGCTTCCCGTCGAAGAAATTTCGAAGGCCAGCGCGCGGCAGCGCACTGGACGCGCGGGGCGCGTGAAGCCCGGCGTGTGCATTCGCCTTTACTCTCCCGAAAATTTTGAAAAGCGCGATGAATTCACGGAGCCAGAAATTCGCCGTAGCAATTTGGCAAATGTCGTTTTGCAGTTGCGCAGTCTCGGGCTGGAACTCGAAAACTTCCCGTTCTTGCAGTCGCCTCCGCATTCGGCATTCCGTGGCGCTTACAAGACGTTGTTTGAACTTGGCGCACTCACGGCTGACAATTCTAGCGGTCATGTGACCAAGCTTGGCCGCGATATGACGCGCCTCCCGATGGACGTGTCGCTTTCGGCAGTGCTTTTGCGCGCTCGTGATTTGGGCGTTTTGCAGCCGGCGCTTATCGTGTGCTCGGCGCTTAGCATTCAGGACCCGCGTGTGGTGCCGAACGATGAGCCGGAACGCACCCGCATCCGTCAGCTGCACCGCAAATTCTGCGGTCACAAGAGCGATTTCCTCGTTTATGTTTCAATGTGGAATGCGTTCTGCACGGATTGGGACGGCAAAACTTGGAATAAACTCCGCAAGTTCTGCGACAAGAACAGCATGCACTTTTTGCGCTTGCGTGAATGGGTGGATTTGTACGAACAGTTCAGCCGCATTCTCGAAGTGAAATTTGAAAATAAAGTTTGTCCGTTCGATTCGTTCCATCGCGATAATTTGCACATTGCGCTCCTTTCCGGATTCTTGGGCGGAATTGCGCACCGCGATATTGAAAACGGCTGTTACCGCTTGGTGAGCGGTCGTGAAACGCATGTGTTCCCGGGTAGCGATTTGTACGCCAAGAGCGTGGAATGGCTTTTCAGTGCCGAAGTGCGCGAAACAAGTCGCACGTTCCTCACGAAAGCTGCCGAAATCAAGCCGGAATGGATTTTGCAAGTGGCAGAACCGTTCTGTACTCGCCGCTGGTTTGAACCGACGTGGAACAAGGAACGCGGCTTTGTCGAAGCGGTCGAAGAAGTAAGCTTCCGCGGACTTGTGATTAGCCGTGGCCATCGTGTAGATTACGCTCGCGTGAATCCCGAAGACTGCGCCCAGATTTTCTGGCGCGAAGCGGTCGTGATGGGCGAGGTGGCAAGGCCTTTTGATTTCATGACGCACAACGATCGCGTTGTCGAAAATCTCCATGCGCTCGAAGCTCGTAAACGCCAGTTCGGGCTTGCCCCCAGCGAAGATGCGCTTGTGGATTACTACACGCGAATTGCGGGTAACGTCAATTCCATCAAGACGCTCAAAAGCTATATCTACGAGCACACCGATCAGTTCTTGAAATTCGATGAAAAGTATTGGTTGGATCAGTTGGATGGCGGCACGAGTGGAACCTCTTGGACAAGTGATGAAAAAGGTGTCAATCGCATTGTCATTCCGAGCCCCGCAAAAGTCAAGTCTAAGGATGCGGCTCCAGCACCTACTCTAGGCGGTTCCATTGAACATTTCCGCATTGGTGAGCGCGTTGTCACAGGCGAAATGGTCTTTGATGCCACTCGCGATTGCGATGGCATTACGCTCTCGTTGCCTTATGACTTACTGACTGAAATTTCTCCGGCAAAATTTGCGATGAGCATCCAGCAATGGCGTGAGTGGATGATTGAATCCGTGATTCGCGAAATGCCCAAGAGTGTCAAGAAATTGCTCGAAGCCAAACGCACCGCGATTGACGATGAATTCTTTGCGGCGCTCGACAACTTCCCGCATAAAGCTCCGCTTTTGTTGCTTTACGAAGTGCTTTCGAATACAAAGGAAATCCGCTTGGGCGCAAACGGCGCTAGCATTGACGTTCCGACGGTGAATCCCGACAAAGAAAATCACTTGCGTTTGCATTTGGTCGTCTCGAAGCCGGGTTTCCCGGAGCCGTATAAAATCGAAGTGTCGCCTGAATGGGGCTCTTACCGCATGTTCTTGGCGGTCCGTCCGGCATTGGTGACGTTTGGCATTGACTTCCCGCTTGAAGGGATGCGCTTTGGCTGGCGTCTTGGACAGTCGGCGTTGATGATGTCGGATGAATCTCGTTTTTGGCAAGCTTTCCGCAAGCGTGTGGAAGGCGCGCGTTCCGAAACTGCGGCGCATCCCGCGCAGCAAAAGACTTCACTCACGGAAGAGAAAAAACAGCTCATTGCCGACCGCTTGAACTTGCTCGAAATGGGCGGTGTCTTTGCGGATAACTTTGAAACGGCTCTCAAAATTTGGGTGGCGAAATCACTTGCCGCTGATTGCCTTGATGCGACTCGTTGTGTGCGTTTTACAGGACTTGAATTTTCGCGCGGCAAAAAAATTCGTGACTTCAAGAGCCTTGCTGCAAACACTCGCAGCGAAGATGAAGAAATCCGCCTCTCGCTCGTGCGTGCGACATACGAATCGGGCCTTATCAGTGCTGATGCTTTTGTAAAGAACTGGAATATGCTCAAAGATTTCAGCGTGGAAATGCGCAATGGGTGCGGCAAGTCAACTGTAAAAAATAAAACCATAATTGCGATCCATACGGCGTACCAAAAAGAACTTACTTTGTTTGAACGTCTGCGCGTTCTTGCAGAACTTTTCAACATAGAACTCCCGTTTGGCGCATCTCACAATTCTAGCGCATCTCGCGAATTCGTGTCCCGCGAAAACACGGAACTTTCTGCCAGTACCCTCCGCGAGTATTTCCGCCCGTACCTCAAGGCGCGTTACCTCAAGGACCACGAACTGAAAAATGCTCGTGAACTTCTCGGCAAAATCGACCGCACGCCAACGGATGACCCGGAATTTGCCGAACTTTACTTGCAGGCGAAGGCAATGCTTGAAGATTTTGAAATCCTCAAGTACAAGCGCAAGGGGGGTGACGCCGAAGATATCGTGGAAGAAGACGCTTTAGCAAGGTTGAAAGGTCGTTTTGGGAGACTTTAATTACTCTCGCGGCCCTGAATTTTCTAAATTTGTCGCAATGAAATCCGTTATCCGTATATTGCTTGTCCTCAGCTTGGCGATGATGGCTGGCTGTAAGACAAAAGACCCTGTCGTTGTTACTGTGGGCGATTCCAAGTTGCACCAGTCGGAGCTTTACACGTACGCTCCCGATTGGGATTCCTGGGGCGACCGCGAGCGCATTCTCTTTTTGCAGCGTTGGATTGATGAAGAACTCGTTTATCAGCAGGCGGTAAAAAATGGCGCATTGCAAGATTCTGTGCTCATCCGTATGATTGAACGCACAAAGCGCAAAATCGTTGCTGATTATTTCATGCAGACTTATCTCGATACGATGATTGTAAGCGATGTCGAAAAGATTGACTTTTACCATAAGAACCAGAACTTGTATTTGAATGGGAAAACTTCGGTCTCGGGTGCAATTCTCACCTTTGCCGACTGGAAGTCTGCGGTGCTGTATTATAAAGAGTTCAAGAATACCAAGTTTGAATCGATTCCGCCTAACCATCGCTTGGTAAAGCGCATGAGGGAATTTGATGGTGTCGATGTAACTCCGGACCCGTGCATGATTCCGTCTATTCGTCGAGCTGTGGTGGGACGCATTACTCCGATGAAGGTTTGCGATGGCGCTGCCAAGATTGCCGTGGTGACAAACCGCTTGGACTCCGCTGATGCCCGTCCGCTTGACGAAGTGATTGAAGATGTCTCTATGCATGCTTGGGTGGAACACCAGAATACGGTTGTGAAACGCCTCAAGGATGAATGGAAAACGGGAATTCCCATAATTACGAAGATGAACGTATTTAGTGAAAAGGAAAGATAATGATCAGTAATCGAATTGCCTCTTTAGTTTTTGCCCTATCTGTTGGCTGCTTTGCTGAGCCTGTGTTGATGGAGGGGATTGCGGCTGTTGTCGATGGCAAGCCGATTATGCGTTCGGAGTTCATGAACAACCTTTACAGGTTCCAGGAAACACCCGAAGCTGCAAATATGACTGAACAGCAGCAGAAAGATGCAGTGCTGGATCGCATGATTGAAGAAAAGGTTTTGCTCAGCCGCATTGACCGCGATTCGATTGTGATTTCGGAAAACGAAGTGGACCAGCGTGTGACTTCGCACCTTCAGTCTATTGCCGCAAGCCAGAAAATTGATATGGCAACGCTCGAAAAGGCTGTACGTGCCCAGCTCGGTCTTTCGATGATTCAGTATCGCGAACAGCTCGGTAAGCAGATTCGCAACCACATGGAAATTTCCCGTGTGCGCCAGCTCCATGTGGGCACGATCCACCCGACCAAGAAAGAAGTGGATTTGTTCTATAAGGATTACAAGGATTCGCTCCCGCGCCAGTTCAACTGCGTTTTGCTAAGCCATATCCAGATTCCTGTGAAACCGGATTCTATGATTGTGGATTCTGTGAAGCATGTGGCTGAATCTTTGATTGATAGTCTCAACTTCGGCATCAAATTTGAACTTTTGGCTCAGCGCCATTCGCAGGACAGCTCTGCCGCAAAGGGAGGCGACCTCGGTTACTTTAAGCGCGGTCTCTTGGACCCGGCTTTCGAAAAGGCTATTGAACATTTGAAAAACGGTCACTATGCATCGACTCCGGTCAAGACGGACTTGGGTTGGCACATTGCTCGCGTGCTTGGTCGTAAGGAAGATGGCGTTCGCTCTGCGCAAATTCTCTTGCGCACGATTCCGACCGCAAAGGATACTGCTGCAGTCGTTGCTCTCGCCGATTCGCTCCGCAAGAATATTAAGACGAAGGATGAATTTGCCAAGGCTGCAAAGAAGTACAGCGAAGACAAGTCTAGCAACTTCCAGGGTGGTTTGCTTGGCTGGTTCCAGCGTAACGAAATGGAACCCGCTTATGTGGATCCGGTTGCCAATTTGAACGTTGGTGAAATTTCTGAACCGGTCATTATTGATGGTGCTTATCACTTGTTCCGTCTCGACGATTCCCGCCAGGTGCGCGAACTCACGCTCGAAGAAGATTACGGCAAGATTGAAATGATGGCTGCCACTCACTTGGAAAATGAAAAGCTCCAGAAGCTCATCCAGAAGTGGCGCAAGGAAGTTCTCGTCGAAATTAGAATGACAGAATAATATGATCCATTTTACCCACGTCACGAAATCTTACGAAGCCAACTGGAAGGCGTTGAACAACGTCACCTTCCGCATTAACAAAGGCGAGTTTGTTTTCTTGACGGGGCATTCCGGCGCCGGAAAGTCGACGGTGCTGAAACTCATTTACATGGATGAACGCCCGGACGAACAGCGCGGTGGTCAGGTCATGGTCAAGTTCTCGGACAACATCTTGTACGATAGCAAGAACACTCCGGACGACAGAATCCAGGCGCTCCGCCGCAAAATGGGAATTATTTTCCAGGATTTTAAGCTGTTGCCGGACCGCAATGTTTTTGAAAATGTGGCGCTGGCGCTCCGCATTGTGGGGACTCCGAGCAACAAGATTAACGCGGCTGTTTTTGACGCGCTTGCGCTCGTGGGCATTAGCCAAAAGCGCTTTGCTATGCCTTACACGCTCTCGGGCGGTGAACAGCAGCGCGTGGCGATTGCCCGTGCGATGGTGCACAACCCGTACTTGCTTTTGGCGGACGAACCGACCGGTAACTTGGACCCGAAAAACGCAGAAGAAGTCTTCTGCATTTTCAAGGAAATCAACGCCCGCGGAACGACCATCCTCATGGCAACGCATAACCCGGACTTTTATCTGAACAGCCCATTCCGCCGTCTTGAACTCAGCCACGGCGAATTACTTAACAGAGATATTCTTTAGATTGCATCTTGTGTGAATGTTTTGGAGGGGGTAATTTATGCGTTGGTTAGTGATTCTATGCGGTTTGGCGCTTTTCTATTCCCATACCTTTGCTGATAGCTTCTTTTTTGGAGGTGAAGGTACAGGGTGGACTGATCATGTCAATGATAAAGCTGTTTATAATGAAGATTTTAGTATGACCTTGGAAGGTGGAATTCCGGTTGGGAAAAATCTTTATCTGAATGCTGATGTTTTTAGTTACCACATGATTTCGGATAGAAGTGATACGAGTCATTTTGACCATAGAGTATCAGGAATAAACTCGTTTGTTTCTTTTGCTTTCCTTCCGTTTGTTGTGTTGCGTGGTGAAGGCCACCATGATGACGATATTCTGATGAATAGTTTTTTTTGGACGTTGTTCTTGTTGAATCCGACCGTGGAATATTTCTTTTGGAAGGGCTGGGTCCCTGTATCGGTGAGTGCGGGCTATAAGATGGATTGGTTTGCTTTTAGTCCCGGTCGTAAATTCTATTTCAGGCCACATGCTGATTTGAACATTAATCTTATGTTTTTAAGAGTTTCTGCATCGTATGCTTATGTGGTTACGAATACATACGAACTTAAAAGGGGACCGCGATTTTATTTGAAAGTTTATTTGGGGTGGGTGGATCGAGATTCTAATGAATAGAGATTTTAAATAGCGCCCTTTATTGAATGTAAAAAGAAATGCCCCGCATCCGCGGGGCATAATTCATTAAACTCGTCATTGCGAGCCCCGTAAGGGGCGCGGCAATCCATCAAGCTTAGAACAAGCTCGGATCTTCGCTAGAACCTTCGCTTTCACCGCTACCGTCGCTAAACGGGTCTGCCGGCGAAATGCGGCTCACGCGCTTGATCTTCTTGGCGGTGAACTTGCTGCCGAGAGCCTTGTAGCCCTTGACTTCTGCAATTTCCGTCAAGTCGAGTTCTTCCTTCTGGACTTCGCGACCGACTTGGTATTCCATCAGTTCGCGTGCGTCATCAGTTGCAAAGAGCTCGATGAGCTTTGTGTCCTTGTGGTCGGAAACAACGCTGAATTCCGTTGTCATGGGGCAGCCTTCGAGGTTGAAACGCTTGACCATGTAGTTGAAATTCGAGCCTTCGAAGTAGAGTACCGTAAAGACCTGTGCGGGGTCGTACTTGTGCAGGTACTTGATGTTCGAACCGACGAGAATCGGGTCTGCCATGGTGTGGACGCGAGCGCTACCATCTTGCTTGATGATGAGCAGCTTGTCGTTTTCGCCAAATTCACCGAGGCAATCGCCCTTCTTCTGCGTCGAGACGATACCGCTCGGAGCATCGAAGTAAAGCACTCTTGCGCCAAGCG
>JAEEGJ010013899.1_pt1 | contig 19327 bp, 13 predicted proteins | sample 8958761 | NCBI WGS metagenome assembly JAEEGJ01 (sample SAMN16246546, study PRJNA631951) | gut metagenome | biome: gut microbiome; feature: rumen; material: RS-attached | host: Bos | place: Iran: Karaj | collected 2018-10 | reverse complement strand
AAGAGCGTGATGCCTGAAAAGGTGATTCAGTTCGGTGAGGGTAACTTCCTCCGTGCATTCGTAGATTGGATTATCTGGAACATGGACCAGAAGACTGACTTCAACGGCTCGGTCGTTGTCGTACAGCCTATCGAGAAAGGTATGGTTGACTGGCTCAACGCCCAGGACTGCCTGTATCATGTGAACCTGCAGGGTCGTGAGAACGGCAAGCCCGTGAACACGCTGGAGCGTATCGACGTGATCAGCCGCGCGCTGAACCCCTACACTCAGAACGCTGCCTTCATGGCGCTGGCAGACCAGCCCGAGATCCGTTTCGTGATCTCTAACACCACCGAGGCCGGTATCGCCTTCGACCCCAGCTGTAAGCTCGAGGACGCTCCCGCCAGCAGTTATCCCGGCAAGCTGGTGCAGCTGCTCTACCGCCGTTATCAGACCTTCAACGGCGACATGACCAAGGGTCTGATCATCTTCCCCTGCGAGCTGATCTTCCTCAACGGCCACGTGCTGAAGGACTGCATCTATAAGTATATCGACCTGTGGAACCTCGGTGCCGACTTCAAGAAGTGGTTCGAGGAGGCTTGTGGCGTGTATGCTACGCTTGTAGACCGTATCGTGCCGGGCTTCCCCCGCAACGAGATCAAGGAGATTCAGGAGAAGATCTGTTATCGCGACAACCTCGTCGTACAGGCAGAGACCTTCCACCTCTGGGTGATTGAGGCCCCGAAGGAAGTGGCCAAGGAGTTCCCCGCCGACAAGGCTGGCCTGCACGTGCTGTTTGTGCCCTCTGAGGAGCCCTACCACAAGCGTAAGGTGACGCTGCTCAACGGCCCGCACACGGTTTTGAGTCCCGTAGCCTTCCTGAGTGGCGTGAACATCGTTCGCGACGCCTGCAACCACGAGGTCATCTCGAAGTATATCCACAAGGTGCAGTTCGACGAGCTGATGCAGACGCTCGACCTGCCGATGGAGGAGCTGGAGAAGTTTGCCGGCGACGTGCTGGAGCGCTTCGACAACCCGTATGTGGACCATCAGGTGACGAGCATCATGCTGAACTCGTTCCCGAAGTTCCAGGCTCGCGACCTGCCCGGCGTGAAGACCTATTTAGAGCGCAAGGGCGAGCTGCCGAAGGGCCTCGTGTTCGGTCTGGCTGCCATCATCACCTACTACAAGGGTGGCAAGCGTGAGGACGGCGTGGAGATCGTACCCAACGACGACCAGAAGATCATGGACCTGCTGAAGGAGCTGTGGGCTACCGGTGACACCCAGAAGGTGGCTGACGGTGTGCTCGGTGCCGAGTTCATCTGGCAGGAGAACCTGAATAAGATCCCAGGCCTCAACGAGATGATCAAGCAGTTCCTCGACCTCATCAAGAGCGTGGGAATGCTGGAGGCAGTGAAGAGTATTCTCTAATTTAGAATTAAGAATTGAGAGTTATTGGACGATTGTATTGAAATCAAGGGGGCGAGGGTCAATAATCTGAAGAACGTTGACGTCAAGATACCCCGAAACAAATTTATCGTGATTGCCGGAGTCAGTGGCTCCGGCAAATCTTCGTTGGCTTTCGACACACTCTACGCCGAAGGTCAACGACGGTATGTGGAGAGTTTGTCGAGCTATGCCCGACAGTTCCTCGGGCGCATGAACAAGCCCGAGTGTGACTTCATCAAAGGCATCCCGCCGGCCATCGCCATCGAGCAGAAGGTGAACTCACGCAACCCACGCAGTACGGTAGGCACCTCGACGGAGATATATGAATATCTCCGATTGCTTTACGCGCGCATAGGGCGCACGTATAGTCCCATCAGCGGCGAGGAGGTGAAGAAGCACACCACGGAGGACATCGTGCAGAAGATGCTGGAATACTCCAGCGGCACGCGCTTTGTGGTGATGGCGCCCATCCATCTGCCGGAAGGAAGGACGATGGAGCAGCAGCTGAAGGCGTATATCCTGCAGGGGTATGCGAGGATTTACGTGGGGGGCGATTTCCAGAGGATCGATGACTATCTTTCTGCTGGCGATTGTCAGCAGAAAGACATATACCTCGTCATCGACCGCCTTTCTGCCGACAATACGCCTGACAACATCGCACGACTGGTGGACTCTGCAGAGACGGCCTTCTACGAAGGTAATGGCTCCTGCCGACTGCTCTTCCCGCCGTCGAACATCTTCTACGACTTCTCGATGAAGTACGAGGCCGACGGGATGACGTTCGAAGAGCCCAACGACAATATGTTCTCCTTCAACTCACCCGTCGGAGCCTGTCCTGAGTGTCAAGGCTTCGGGCGCATCATCGGCATCGACGAGAAGCTGGTCATCCCCAACACCACGCTCTCGGTCTATGACGGCTGTGTGGTCTGCTGGCACGGGGAGAAGATGAAAGAGTGGAAGGACTGGTTCTGTCGGCATGCCGCACAAGACGACTTCCCGATCTTTGAGCCGTATATGAACCTGACTCAGCAACAGAAAGACTGGCTGTGGCATGGGCTCCCGTCGGACAAGCGGAAGAAAGAGCGTCCTTGCATCGACGCGTTCTTCGAGATGCTCAAGGAGAACCAGTACAAGATCCAATACCGTGTGATGCTGAGCCGATACAGGGGTAAGACCAACTGTCCTATGTGTCACGGGACCCGTCTCAAGCCAGAGGCAGACTACGTGAAGATCGGCGGCCGCAGCATTACCGACCTGGTACAGATGCCGGTGGTAAGGCTGAAGGAGTGGTTCGCCCAGCTGTCGCTCGACAGTCACGATCAGGAGATTGGCAAACGGCTCTTGGTGGAGATCACCAGCCGCCTGCAGTTCTTGTTAGACGTCGGACTGGGTTACCTGACGCTCAACCGTCTCTCCAACTCCCTATCCGGTGGTGAGAGCCAGCGCATCAATCTGTGTACCTCGTTAGGCAGCTCGCTCGTGGGTTCCCTCTACATTCTCGACGAACCGAGTATCGGACTTCATAGTCGCGATACGGAACGACTGATTCATGTGCTGACGGAGCTGAAGTTATTCGGCAATCCGGTCATCGTCGTAGAGCATGACGAGGACCTCATGCGTGCCGCAGACTATCTGATTGATGTCGGACCAGATGCAGGCCGTCTGGGCGGGGAGATTGTGTTTGAAGGCGAGGCGAAGGACATAGGGAGACAAGGAGACAGGGAGACAAGGAGACAAGACATTACTGAAAAATGGCCGAAGAGTCATACCGTCAGGTATTTGCTGCATTTAGACGAGATCCCTGTGCCGAAGACGCGTCGACCTTGGAACCGACATATCGACATCAAGGGTGCCCGTATGAACAACCTGCGGGGCATCGACGTACAGATACCGCTGAATGTGATGACCGTCGTCACGGGCGTGTCGGGCTCAGGCAAGTCGAGCCTCATCAAGGGCATCCTCTACCCCGCCCTCAAGCGTCATCTCGGCGAAGTCTGCGACCTGCCGGGCGAATACCTCAGCATCGGGGGAGACATCGACGCCGTGAAGCATGTGGAGTTCGTAGACCAGAACCCCATCGGCAAGTCTACCCGTTCTAACCCCGCCACCTATGTGAAGGCCTATGATGCCATCCGCGACCTCTATGCAGAGCAGCCGTTGGCGCAGCAGATGGGATTCTCGCCCCAGTATTTCTCGTTCAACACCGAAGGCGGCCGCTGCGAGGAGTGTAAGGGTGCCGGTGTGATCACGGTAGAGATGCAGTTCATGGCCGACCTCGTGCTGGAGTGTGAAGCCTGTCACGGGCACCGTTTCAAGAGAGACGTCCTCGATGTGATGTTTCACGGAAAGAACATCGACGATGTGCTGAACATGACCATCTCGGAGGCCGTTAACTTCTTCGAGGAGACAGGGAAACAGGGAGATAAGGAGACAGGACAAATGACCAAGACCATCGTCAGGCGACTGAAGACGTTGGAAGAAGTGGGGCTCGGTTATATCAAGCTGGGGCAGAACTCCTCTACCCTCTCTGGCGGTGAGAACCAGCGTGTGAAGCTCGCCTACTTCATCGGTCAGGAGAAGCAGGAGCCCACCCTGTTTATCTTCGACGAGCCGACAACAGGTCTGCACTTCCACGATATCCAACGACTGCTTGAGGCTTTCAACGCCCTCATCGAACGGGGACACTCCATCCTCATCATCGAGCATAATATGGAGGTCATCAAGTGTGCCGATCACGTGATCGACCTCGGTCCCGACGGTGGTGACCGCGGTGGAGCACTCGTGGTGGCTGGTACACCCGAGGTGGTGGCACAATGTAAGGAAAGCTTGACGGGAAGGTATTTGAAGGAGAAGTTAGAAGAAGATAGAGGAAGATAGAGGAAGTTATGAAGAGGGACATTCTTTCATCCTATACCAGAACGATGCTGGCGGGCATACTTATCTGTATGTCGGTCAGCGTCGTCGCTAAGGAGAAGGAAGACTCTCTCATCCTCGACCGTATCTACGAATACCGAAAGGCGAACCTGTCGGAGTTCAAGTCGCTCGAAGACAATATCTACACGAAATACCGCTACAATGTAGAGAAGCGTAACTTCGCCCTCTGGCTCATCCCGACCACCTATGTGCTGGCCAAAGACCCGCGCGAGTATATCCGAGAGGCCTACAGCAAGGTGAAGTTCAACGACGTCCACAAGTTCGACGTGAACGCCCAGGTGCTCACAGGCACCATCCGAAGAAACCGCAGGGCGATGCCGACGCTGGTAGACTTCATGACACCCGATGTGTATGATGTGGCTTTCTACGAAGGACATGTGCTCTCTCCCTTCAACAAATGGAACCGCCATTACTATCGATTCACCCAGATACGGCTGATGGACGGTAACACACGACTCGACTTCCGGCCTAAGCTCTACAACACCCAGCTATTGAACGGTTATGCCGTCGTTGAGACGGAGACCGGACGTATCCTGAGGACGGTGCTCAACGGCGAGTTCGACATGATCACCTTCCGCACAGAGATTACCCAGAGCGAGTTAGACGGCAAGACACTCATGCCGGCGAAGTGTAACACCGCTGCCACCTTCCGGTTCCTGGGCAACAGGATCTCCGTGCTGTTCAATGCGTTCTACAACTGTCCGACAACACTGCCCGACAGTATCGAATCCGTATCGAGCCGAGAGATGATGGACTCTATTCGTCCCGTACCTCTAAACAGACTCGACAAGAAGATCTACGATGTGTACGACGCCGAACATGCTGCTGCCGACTCTGCCGCCGCTGCTGCCGCCCTCGTTGATACGGTACCCCATAAGCCGAACCTCTGGAAGAAGATCTTCTGGGACACCATCGGCGAGACACTCGTCACACCGATCGACGCCGAGTCGGGTAACGCCGACTTCCGGCTCTCGCCCATCATCAACCCCCTCTACGTCGACTACAGCGACACCCGTGGATTACGCTACAAGATGAAGATGCGCCTGCGGTTCTCGTTCTCAGAGCACCGCTACCTGAACATCGAGCCCACCGTCGGTTATAACTTCAAACAGAAGCAGCTCTATTTCAACGTCCCCATCCGGATGGTCTACAACCCGAAACGAAACGGTTATGCGGAAATCATCTATGGCAACGGCAACCGCATCAGCAACGGCACCGTGATGGACGCCATCCATAAGACCTATGGAGACAGTATCGACTTTACCAACCTGCATGTGGACGAGTTCAAAGACAACTATCTGCACCTATTCAACAACATCATGGTCTTCGACTGGCTGGACATCGAAACGGGTATCCTCGTACACCAGCGCAAGGCCATCTATCCGGAAGTCATGAAGGCATTCGGCGTTCCCGAAGAATACCGAAGCTTTGCCCCCATCCTCGGCATCAAACTGCAACCCTGGCTCAACAAGGGACCGCTTTTCGCCATCGACTGGGAGCGCAGTATCGAAGGCGTCAACAATTCGAACCTCGAGTATTCCCGTTGGGAGTTCGATGCACAATGGAAATATAAGATTCCCGGTCTGAGAGTGCTGAACATGCGCGCTGGAGCGGGTGTCTATACGACCAAGACGACCGATTATTTCCTCGACTTCTCCAACTTCCGAGATGAGAACCTACCCGAGGGATGGAACGATGACTGGAGCGGTAACTTCCAATTGCTTGGCGGTCGCGAATACAACGAGTCCGACTACTATATCCGCGCCAACGTGTCATACGAGTCGCCCCTTTTGTTTGCCACGTGGATTCCCTATGTCGGCAAATACATCGAGAAAGAACGACTTTATGTCAGCGGTGTGTTACTCGAGCGGTCCAAGCCCTATTACGAGATAGGCTACGGTTTCACCAACCGCTACATCTCTGTGGGCGCTTTTGCCAGTTTCCGAAACAGACATTTCGCTGAATTCGGTATGAAATTCGACTTTGAAATCTTTAAACGATGGTAAAACCTCTAACCGTATATAAGGCAAGTGCCGGCAGCGGAAAGACCTTCACGCTCGCCACCGAATATATCTCCTTGCTGGTAGAGAACCCGATGAGCTACCGCAGCATCCTCGCCGTCACCTTTACCAACAAGGCCACCGAGGAAATGAAGATGCGCATCCTCAGTCAGCTCTACGGTATCTGGAAACAGCTGCCCGACTCCGACAACTACCTGAAGGCCGTCCAAGAGAAGACGGGTCTCGACACGAAAGTCATCAGCCAACGGGCAGGCATCAGCCTCTCCAACCTGCTGAACAACTACAACTTCTTCCGCGTAGAGACCATCGACACCTTCTTCCAGAGTGTCATGCGGAATATGGCGCGCGAGCTCGACCTCACCACGAACCTGCGCATCGGACTCAACGACTATCAGGTGGAGGAACTGGCCATCGACCAGCTCATCGCCGACCTCAGCACCACTGATACTATGCTCCAGTGGATTCTGCGATACATCATGGAGAACATCTCCGACGACAGATCTTGGAACGTCATCGGTCAAATAAAACTGTTCGGCCGTCATATCTTCAGCGATGCTTATAAGAATGTCAGCCTCACGCTCGAGGAGAAACTGGCGGAACCCGGTTTCTTCGACAAGTACACTACGACGCTGCGCGAACTCCGTCAGAGTGCCGGAGAGCGCATGAAGCAGTTTGCCGACACCTTCTTCGACATCCTTGAATCGGAAAATCTCACCGTCGAGGATTTCCCCTACGGTAAGTCGGGGCTCTGCAGTTTCTTCATCAAACTACGTCAGGGACAATTCGACGAGAGCATCGTGGGCAAGCGCGTTACCGACAGTGTGGGCGATCCGTCGAAATGGACCAAGAAGACGCACACGCGACGCGACTTCATCCAAGCCCTCGCCGACAGCACTCTCGACAAATTGTTGCGACAGGCTCTTGACGAGCGTCCTCGTCAGTGGCGTCTCTTCAAGAGTGCCGACCTCACCCTGCGTCATCTCAGTCAGCTACGTCTGTTGAGTGGTATCGAGCAGAAGGTGCACGAACTGAACCAGGATGCCAACCGTTTCCTGCTCAGCGACACCCAGCAGCTGCTCCATTCCCTTATCGGCGACAGCGACTCACCGTTCATCTTCGAGAAGATCGGTGCTCAGCTGGAGCATGTGATGATTGACGAGTTCCAGGACACCTCCACCGTACAATGGCAGAACTTCCTGGTGTTGCTCAAAGAGGCCATGAGTCACGAATCCAGCAAGAACCTCATCGTGGGCGATGTCAAGCAGAGCATCTACCGCTGGCGTTCTGGCGACTGGCGGTTGCTCAACGACATCGAGCAGCAATTCCACGAAGAGCATATAGAGACGCTCCCCCTGAAAACCAACTACCGTTCTCAGCGGCGCATCATCACGTTCAACAACATCTTCTTCCAGCAGGCCGCCAACCTCGAATATCTGTCGTTGAAAGAGATCAACGAGACCGAAGCCAGTCAGCTGCAACGCGCCTATGCCGATGTGGTGCAACAGATACCCGACCGTCGAGCCGACGAGGGTTTCGTGCGCATTGAGCTGCTGCCTGGCGAAGATTATCAGGCGCAGATGTTCCAACGTCTGACGGAGACCGTCAGCGAACTGCTCGCTACCGGCGTCACACAGGAACAGATAGCCATCCTCGTGCGTACCAACGCCGTCATCCCCCTAATTGCCCAATACTTCATGGAGCAGATGCCCGAGGTGACCATCGTTTCCGACGAGGCCTTCCGACTCGATGCTTCTAATGCCGTTTGTCTGCTCATACACGCTATGCAGTTGCTCGTTCATCCCGACGATCAGCTGACGAAAGCCGCCATCGTGAAGAGCTATCATTGCGACGTGTTGCAGGACTACGAGGGCGACGGCACCCAGCTGTTGAGCGTGTCGTCATGTCATGACGACCAACCCTCCCCCCTCGACGCCCTCCTTCCCGAAGCTTACATCGCCCACTTTGCTGAGTTGCGCTCTATGCCGCTCTACGATCTGGCCGAGCGACTATTCACCATCTTCGACCTGCAACGACTCACTGGGCAGAGTGCCTATGTCTGTGCATTCTACGACCACCTCGTGAACTTCGTCAACGACAATGCTGCCGACATCACGGCCTTCCTCGAAGAATGGGAGGAGACCTTCCGCTCGAAGACCATCCAAAGTGATGAGACCAGCGGTGTGCGCATCTTCTCCATCCACAAGTCGAAAGGACTGGAATACGATCATGTCATCATACCCTTCTGCGACTGGCAGTTGGAGAAGCAGTCGGGAAACATCCTCTGGTGCGAACCCTCGGAGACGCCCTTCAACGACCTCCCCATCGTACCCGTCGACTATAGTCAGAAGCAGATGATGGGCACCATCTACGAGACCGACTACCGCCACGAGCACTTACAGAACACCGTCGACAACCTCAACCTGCTCTACGTCGCCTTCACCCGTGCCCGCAGCAGTCTCTTTGCCATCGGTCGCCGCAAAACCGCTGGCACTCGTTCCGTCCTCATCGAACAGGCTCTCCCCCTCGTAGCCGATCAGCTGTCAAGTATGTCGTCGTGTCACGACGACCTCCTCCTCGAAGGCCTCGATGACGACAGCCAGCCCCTCCGCCTCACCTACGGCACCCTCGCCCCCCAAGAGGCTCCTCACGCCTCCCCCTCCGTCCCCCGCTCCTCTCGGAATCCCTTCCTCCAACCCTCTGAGGCTCTGCCTGTTGCCATCCGCACCTTTGAGAGTAAGGTCAGTTTCCGTCAGAGTAACCGCAGCCGCGCTTTTACCGAGGGCGACGACGAGGAGGCTGTGCGCCAGCAGAACTACATCCAGACGGGCAGTATCCTCCATGAGATATTCTCTACCATTCGCACCACCGCCGACATCCCAGACGCCCTACAACGCTTGCAGTCTGAGGGTGTCATCTACGACGGCACACTCACCCCGGAGCGCATCACTAATATGCTGCAGAAAAGATTGAGCGATCATCGTGTAGCAGACTGGTTCTCTGACCGTTGGAAACTCTTTAACGAATGTTCTATTCTCTCTATCGAAGACGGACAAGTGTGCCAGCATCGCCCTGATCGCGTGATGACCGACGGCCATGAGTGGATCGTCGTCGACTTCAAGTTCGGTTCTCCCAAACCCGAATATCACGACCAGGTGCGCCAATATATGGACCTGTTGGCATCAATGGGGCATCAGCATATTCGCGGCTACCTCTGGTATGTTTACAGCAATAAAATTGAAGAAGTATGAGCAGTTTCCTTGAATACGTAGCCTCCGACCTCCTCGCCCGCTTTGGCACCGACCTCTCCCGCGTAGCTGTCGTCTTCCCCAACAAGCGTGCCTCGCTGTTCCTCAACGACTACCTCGCCCGTCAGACTGACCGTCCGCTGTGGAGTCCAGCTTATATCACCATCAGCGACCTGTTCCGCAGTCATTCCCCGCTGAAGGTGGCCGACCCCATCCTACTCGTCTGCGAACTCCATAAGTGCTTCACCCGTTGCACCGGGATCGACGAGACGCTCGACCATTTCTATGGCTGGGGGCAGTTGTTGCTCTCCGACTTCGACGACCTCGACAAGAACCTGGGACCCGCAGATCGAGTGTTTGCCAACCTGCGCGACATCCACGAACTCGACGACGTATCATATCTCACCGACGAGCAACGCCAGTTGATACAACGTTTCTTCAGCAACTTCTCCGACGATCATAACAGCGAGCTCAAACAACGGTTCCTCCGGCTCTGGAGCCGCATCAGCGACATCTACCACACATTCAACCATCAGCTGGCCGAACAAGGATTAGCCTACGAAGGTGCCCTTTACCGTCAGGTGGCTGAAGACGAGACCACCACCTTCGAATATGACACCTATGTCTTCGTAGGTTTCAATCTTCTGCAACAGGTGGAGCAGACTCTATTCCGTCGACTAGAACGCGAAGGGAAGGCTCTGTTCTATCAGGATACTGTTGAGGAACCGCCCAAGCAGCTCACCTTCATCTCTGCACCAACGGAGAACATCCAAGCCCGATATGTCAGCCAATGGCTCACCCCAGAGCGCATCGCCGACGGTCGGCGAACGGCGGTCGTACTCTGCAACGAAGGACTGCTACAGGCCGTTATCCATTGTCTGCCCGATGGTGTCGACAAGGTAAACGTCACCACCGGCTATCCGCTTTTGCAGACACCCATAGCCTCACTCGTGTCACAACTATTGAACCTGCAGGTCAACGGCTACTCTACCCGCACCCAGTCGTTCCGTCGCCGTTGGCTCGACATCGTGGCCCGTCACCCTTATGCAGCACTGTTGCCCGAGGGTTTTGCTGACACCCATCTCTCAGACGGTCCATCACTCCTCCATTGGCTCCTCGACATTGTCCGCCACATCGCCACCTTTAAGGAACCCGTCTCAGACACCCCCAACTCAGACATATCTCCCTCCACCCTCCACCTTCCACCCTCCACGAATACCCCCCTCACCTCTGAGGCACTCTTCCGCATGTATACCCTCCTCAACCGCATGAGCGACCTTACGGATAGCGGCGTCCTCACCGTCGATGTGACGACGCTGCAACGCCTCGTGACGCAAGTAGTACAGTCTACTTCGATTCCCTTTCACGGAGAACCCGCTGAGGGTATTCAGATCATGGGAGTGCTTGAAACGCGCAACCTTGACTTCGATCACGTGTTGCTGCTCTCCTGCAACGAGGGTAACATGCCCCGCGGCGTCAACGACACCTCGTTCATACCTTACGCCATCCGCAAAGGCTACGGTCTGACCACCGTAGACCACAAGGTGGCCATCTACCAGCACTACTTCAACCGCTTACTGCAACGCGCCAGCGACGTGACCATCGTCTACAACAACGCCACCACCGACGGCCATACAGGTGAGATGTCGCGTTTCATGCTTCAGCTCATGGTTGAGCGCGACGACATACAATTCCGCAGCCTTAAGGCCGGTCAGCAGCCTCTGCTCCGTCAGCCACAGCCCATCGACAAGACACCTGCCGTACTCGACATCCTCCGACAACGATTCTCCAAAGAACGTGGCGGCATCAGTCCTACGGCCATCAGCACCTATCTGCGCTGCCAGCTACGTTTCTTCTACCATTACGTCAGCGGCCTTCTGGAGCCCGATGATACCGACGACGAACTGATCGACAACCGCGTCTTCGGAAACATTTTCCATACGGCGGCCCAGACACTCTACGAGCCGTTTATCAACCGTCGTGTCATCCCCGCCATGCTTGATGACCTGCTGAAAGACGAAGTCGCCATCGAGCGTGCCGTCGACACCGCCATTAAAACTGAGCTCCACACACCAAACAACACACTCCACCTCGACGGCTTACAGCTCATCAACCGCGAGGTCATCATCAAATACGTGCGACTGCTCATTGAGACCGACCGCCGTCTGGCGCCCTTCACCATCCTCGGCATCGAGAAGCGCGTGAGGATGCCTTGGGGCGACACCTTCGTGGGAGGTATCATCGACCGCCTCGACTGCGTCACCGACCCCGTGAGTGGCCAGGAACGTATCCGGGTTATCGACTACAAGACTGGCAGTCGTCGCCTCCGTCCTATGCCCGACGTCGACGCCATCTTCGACCCCGCACAGATTCCCAGCCACAGCGACTACTATCTCCAGGCCTTCCTCTACAGCCACATCGTCAGCCGAGCACAGAAGGAACCTGTTAGTCCGGCTCTGCTCTTTATCCAGCATGCCGCTGCCGAAGACTACGACCCCACGCTCGTCGTCGGCCGCGAGCCCGTGACCGATATCACCGTTCACGCCGACCGTTTCATCGCCCTGCTGAAAGAAACGACCGACGCCATCTTCTCGTCTGATTTACGTTTCACTCCCACCGACGACCGTAACCGCTGCCGCAGCTGTCCCTATGCAGCCCTCTGTCGTTGAAACAAGAAATACAATAAACCAATTCCAAATCATATGAACAAAACTATCATTACAACCATTGTAGTCCTGCTGGCCATTGCGTCGCAGGCACAAATCCGTGTTACCAAACGAGCTTACACCCCCGACCCGGCACCCGTGGTCTCGGGCGATCGCCTCTATGTTTTCACTGGCCACGATCTCGACACGGCCACCTATTTCCGCATGCCCGACTGGCAAGTGTTCTCCACCACCGATATGGAGCATTGGACCGATCACGGTATCGTGCTGAGTACTGCCCATTTCAAATGGGCCAAGCAAGGCGACAACGCCTGGGCCTCACAAGCTATAAAGCGCAACGGTAAATGGTACTGGTACGTCGCCGCTGAGGACACCACCAAGCATCTTCACGGCATCGGTGTGGCTGTAGCCGACCGTCCTGAAGGCCCTTGGGCAGACCCCATCGGCCGACCACTCATCCCAGGCAACTGGGGGTTCATCGACCCCACGGTGTTCATCGACGATGACGGACAAGCGTGGCTCTTCTGGGGTAACAACGGCTGCTGGTACGCTAAGCTGAACGAAGACATGATCTCCATCGACACTAGTTTCGCCGAGAATGGCATCTGCGACATGCGCCCCATGCTTGACGACGAAGCACAGTTCGGTCCCAAATGCCTAAAGATGGACTACCAACTCCATAAGCGGGTAATGAAGACCGGTTTCGAGGAAGCCCCGTGGATCTATAAAATCGGCGACACATACTTCCTGGAGTATGCCGCTGGCGGTGTGCCTGAGCATTGGGCCTACTCCACCGCCAAGAGCATCCACGGCCCGTGGCACTACGAAGGTCGCATCACCGACGAGTCGCCCGGCTCGTTTACCATCCACGGCGGCACCATCGATTTCCAAGGCAAGTCGTATCTCTTCTATCACGACGGTATCCCCTCTGGCGGCAACGGCTTCCGCCGCACCACCGCCATCCGCGAGTTTCAACGCCAGCCCGACGGCCGCATCCCCAAAATCGACATCACAGACACAACTAAATAGACAGACAACGACCACTTGGTCACAGTTGTGACCAAGTGGTCGTTTGCCATAGCTTTTTTCTTACTTATTTACGATGTGAGTGGTTCTGGCGGAAGCCCTTGCTCATATTCCGGAAGGCCTGTCGATGGAATTTCTCCTCGGCACGGAGGACATCGAAGACCTTGGAGGGCGAAAGGACGGTGAAGAACTTGTTGTGATAGGTCTGCTGGATCTTCTTCAACTCCAGTTCCACCTCATCGCGCTTTTGAACAAGCCTCTTGCAACTAGCATCGTCAGTTGGCTTCACACGGCCTTCCTGACGCATCTTACCGAAGACGGCACGCTGCTTCTGTTGCATCTCGCGGTAGAGGGGGAAGAACTTTTCGCTCTCGTCGGTAGTGAGCCCCGCCTCCTTAGCAATAAACTGTTCCATCTCGGCCTGAAACTTCTCCGGCGAGAATTTCTGGGGTTCATCGGCCTGACAAACCAAAACGCCTACCAGGAGGAACATCATGCTGATAAACGCTCTCTTCATATCTCTTTTCACTTTCCTCATTCCACTTTCCACTTAATAGTCTGACAGACAGGCATATATGTCGTGATTGTCAAGCATCATGTAGTCTGCAGCAGCATCAAAGAATGTTTCATCAGGCTGCTGTTGCTGCACGACCTCGGCCACCTCTTTCTGCTCCTGCTGCGACGCATCGGGCCACGACAGCCACACAGCGGCGCACACAAACAAAGCACAAATACTGGCTGCTGCGTAGAACACAGGGCGCAGCCAGACACGCTTGGCACGGGGACGACGATCGGGCAGCGACTGCATCACACGGCCTGTCAGCTGCTCGAAATAGTCTTCGGGAACCACAAACGGATTCCGCTTGCCTACCAACTCTTCTATGTACTTTTCTTCTTCCATCGTATGTTTGACGTATATGTATGCAATTGGTTTAATCACGTAACTTAAAAAATTCAGAGATTTTCTTCACTGCGATGTGATAGGAGGCTTTCAGGGCTCCCTCTGAGGTACCCAGCAGCCGACTGATGTCGCTATATTTCATCTCGTCGAAGTAGCGCAACTGGAACACCGTGCGCTGGACATCGGGCAGGCCGGCAATGGCTTCCTGCAACAGAGCCTCGGTCTCTGTGCCGTCGAAATAGGGGTCTGCGATGAGCCTGTCGACGATCCGTTCCCCCGCCCTGGAGCCATCCCCCGACGCGGGACTCAAACCATCACTCACGGTCAGACGGCGTTTGTTTTTCCGCAATAGATCAAGAGCCTCGTTAATGGCGATACGCGAGAGCCACGTAAGCACCTTTGAGTCGCCTTCAAAGCTGTCAAGGGCGTTCCAGGCCTTCAGGAAAGTATTCTGAATCACGTCGTCGGTATCATCGTGAGTGAGCACAATCTTTCTGACCATCCAATAGAGCTGTTCACCATACTGTCGAACGGCGGCCTCAAAGCCCTGACGCTGGGTCTCGGGGTTCAAGAGCATCTGTCGAATCTGCTGGTCGTCGTATTTCTCCATGGGGCTCACTGAGGCAGGAATTCTTTCATCTTCCTGCGGATGACTTTGTCGTAGCCATACAGGTCGGGATAGTAGTTCATCACACCTGTTTCCGGATCCGGATAGGCAGTATAATAAATAATGTATACGGGTACGCGCGGGGTAACATCATGATAGGTAATCACCTTGAAGGGTCTGGGGTCACCAGTGTGTTCGCTCAGATACTCGTGGCCTCTGACGGTCTGTGGGCGCATATCCATCGCAATACGGACCTTGTCGAGGGTCCACTCGTCAGCTCCCTGTAACAAGAAGCAGGCCAGATCGAAAGGTTTCTGCACACGGACACAACCATGCGAGAGTGTTCTCCTTTCGCGGTTGAAGGCGCCACGATTGTTCGTGTCATGCAGATACACCCCGAAATTGTTGGCAAAGCGGAACACAATCCGCCCGAGGGAGTTGCCTGCCCCACCCCGCTGACCGACACGCAGTCCTCCGGCTCTCAGTTGGCTACCCGTCACTTCCTTCGGGTCAAGAGTATCGCCCTTCGCACGATCAATGATATAATAACGGTTTCTGGCGAAATAGGCAGAATCGCCACCATGCGCAGACACCTCGCCCTTCACGATCGACGGGGGGATGATCCACTCAGGATTCACCTGCATATGCGTAATTTCACTATTCAGCAAGGGTGTCTTTGTAGGCACGGCGCCACAACAGATCTTCATCGGTAGGATACTGTCAGGACACACCGCCCAAAGCTGCTGGGCAGGGATGTTGACCACCACATGATGGGTTCTGCCTTCAGGCCTGACCGCCTGCCAGCGGCAACGTTCGAGATTTACCATGAGCGTCTGACGCTTGGCGCTGTCTGTGGCCTGTCGCAGTTGGTTCTTAAGTGTCTTATAAAGGCTGTTGGTGGGTTCTGAACCTTGCAGATAACCCATCCGATCGGGGGATTTCAGTTTCTGAAGGGACTCTTCATAGTCGGGGGCCTTCACCTCGTAATCAAAGAGTCGGGCATAGCCTGAGCCATCGGTCTTATAGTCCATGCGGTTGAACACCTGATCGGGTCTGAAGAACCCATAGCGCTGCCCAACGGTATAGCGAACATAAGCCTTTGTCAGATTATATTCCAGCCGAGGCAGCACCTCGTTGATACTCTGGCCGACTGAATCGAAGGTGAGCTTGTGAATTATCTCAAGGTCGGATTCTATCTCAGGTTGGAAGAAGGCTTTCGGATTCAGTCCCTGCTGAGGCAGTTCGCGTTGTAACAATGCCAACAACGTGTCTGCCTGGGCTGTCACCCCTACCCTGCTATACCAAAGGGGTTCGTGGGTCGCATCGGCATAATACTCGTGCACAGTCTTGTCAGCTTCCCACTTTGAGGTATCGGCATCTAAAAGATGCGTCAGATACTTCCCTTGCTCGGTGGTATCCAACGCATGTACAAATGTTCCAAAGGCGGAAGATTCGGCCTCATCATACTCACGGTTTCCGTCAACGCAGGAAGCCAGGAGTACAATGACCGTCGCAAGACCCGTGGCTAACGGACGTAAACCCTGCGACAAACCTTGCCTACCTTGACGATGTAGCAACCCTTCGGAATATTAAGTTCGATCTTCTCTTCAGACGTGTTGATTCGCTTGTGCAATACAACATTACCTGTAACGGTAACAATCTGCAGCACCTGACCCTCTGCTCCCGAAACAGTCAGCGAGCCCTCACTATAAACCACGTCGACCTCCTGCTCGTCAGTCAACTCCATAACCCCTGCGAAATACGCGGGAGCAGCACTGGCAGTAACAGGCACCAGCCAGAGGGCAGCCAGAGAGAAGGAAAGAATGAGTAAACGTTTCATCATACGCATGCATATATAGTTTGGTGCAAAGTTAACATATTTCTCTGAAACTACAAAACTTTTTCGACGGGAAATGCAATTTTTATGTAAAAAAGCGGGTATTTACACGTCGATAATATCCATTTCGTTCGTCAGATGGGTATTTTCAAACACGGCCTTCGCCTCCTCCAGCAACACATTTTCGTCGACATAGCGTGAGCTGTAATGCCCAAGGAGCAACTTCCCAACACCAGCATCCCTGGCCACCATCGCAGCCTGTCGGGCGGTGGAATGACAGTACTTTTCTGCCGACTGAATCTTGTCCTCGCCATAGGTACTCTCATGGTACAGTGTACTCACACCTTTAAGCTGCTCATGCAGCGTCGGGATATAACGGGTATCACTGCAATAGGCATAGCTTCTGGGGGTATCGGCAGGAGTGACCAGTCGTTCATTAGGGATAACATCTCCATCTTCGGTGGTCCAGTCGGCTCCCATCTTGATGTTGTTGATCTGACTGCGAGGTACGCCGTAAGCCTCCAGCATCTCAGGACGGATATGGGGCAGCAGGGGCTTCTCTCGGATGAGATAGCCACAGGTGGGCATGCGATGTTCCAGGGGGATGGTCTCAACGGTGATGCTGTTGTCCTCGTAGATAATAGCCTGTCTGGTGGTATCCACGGGATGGAACACCACCTCATAACCCAGGTCATGGGTAAAGAAGGCTATCTGATCGTTCAGCAGGGGACCCAGCGCCTTATGGGCATGGATATGGAGCGGAGCGGTACGGCCCAGTAGACCGAAGGTGGAGATCATACCGATCAGTCCGAAGCAATGGTCGCCGTGCAGATGGGAAATAAACACCCTACTGAGTTTAGCGAAATGCAGATGACTCTTTCGCATCTGAGTCTGTGTCCCTTCCGCACAATCGAGCATTAACAGCCTCTCCCTCACCTCCACAAGTTGCGAGGAGCCATTGTGACGAAGGGTGGGAAGCGCACTTCCACACCCTAAGATATGTACCCTGAAAGTTTCCACGCCGATTTAGATCTTATTGAACTCGTCGCTGGTCTCTTCCAATTCCAGTCCGTGCAGGTCTACTTTGGGCTTCGGCTTCCAGCGGCTGTACTCGAAAGTTTCAGTCTCATCACGGGGTTTTCCCAGCGTCCTGTAAGCCAGCGTGTCCGGGCCAAGGGTCAGAATCTCGTAGCGGTTCAACTCTTCCTCGTCACCACCACCCTCACGCATGAGCTCGATCTCCAGTTCACCGTTGAAGATTTTCCAGGTGCGATAGACAATTACCGACTGGTCGATGCTCTCGGCCACACCACCCTCTTTGATGCGGATACCAATCTCAGCACTACCATCAATGGGATCTGGCATCACCCAGTCGCCCATCAGCGTATTGAGGTTGACAACAAGCAGGGCGTTCTGCTTGGCGGAGTCGGCAACAACGGCTACACGATCGGCCACCAAAAGACCACCAAACACCTTCCCGGCCTCCTGAGCCCTAGCCATACTCAGAGTCAGAGTATCACCATTATCCGTGATCAGCTCCAACGTATTCATGGCCGTTCCGTCGGTACATATACCATAGATGGTACGGTCTCTTGGAACATAATCCTCAGTCTTTTGTGGCTCTGGGTTCTCATCGGCCTGTGCCTGTTGCTTACCACCACAACTCCAAAACAATGCTGTGGCCATTGCCACACTCAGAAAAGCTACCTTTTTCATATAATAATCCATTATTTACTTTCTACTCTCTTGGCCTCCTGCCACAAGGTCTCCATTTCATCGAGCGACATCTCAGTCAAAGGTTTTCCCACCTTGATACTGTGCTCCTCAATATAGTTGAACCGCTCGATGAACTTTCGATTCGTCATTTCCAGGGCATTATCGGGGTTCAGTTTATACAGCCGGGCAGCATTGATGACGGCGAAGAGGAAGTCGCCCAACTCCTCCGTCGAGCGAGTTTTGTCATCCTTGTTCAACTCTGCCTCCAATTCATTTAACTCCTCACGAACTTTCTGCCACACATCCTCTCGCTTCTCCCAGTCGAAGCCCACATTACGGGCCTTGTCCTGAATACGATAGGCTTTGATGACACTAGGCAGAGCTGCGGGTACCCCCGACAGCACGCGTTCGTTGCCATCCTTCTCTTTCAGTTTGATCTGCTCCCAATTCTGCAGTACCTGGGTGACACTAGTCACACTAGCTTGACTTGTAGAACTTTTATCAGATTCCTCTGGCACATAGGGCAACGGTCTGGGATCCTCGGCATCGATCTGAGAGGGATGATAAACGTGCGGATGCCGGGTGATCATTTTCTTGGTTAAAGCGTCACACACATCAGCCATATCAAATTGTCCTTGTTCTTCAGCAATCTTCGCATAAAAGCAGATATGCAACAGCACGTCGCCTAGTTCCTTGCAGATGTCGTGAACGTCGTTCTTGATCAACGCATCGCAGAGCTCATAGGTCTCCTCAATCGTATTGGGTCTCAAGCTCTCGTTCGTCTGCTTCTTATCCCACGGACAGTTCGTTCTTAACGCGTCAAGCACGTCAAGAAAACGACCGAAAGCCTTCATTTTTTCCTCTTTTGTATGCATAATACATTAATAATTGGGGCAAAGATACAAAATAATTGAGAATTGAGAATTGAAAATTAGAATTTTTATGT
>JAEEGJ010013898.1_pt1 | contig 19327 bp, 12 predicted proteins | sample 8958761 | NCBI WGS metagenome assembly JAEEGJ01 (sample SAMN16246546, study PRJNA631951) | gut metagenome | biome: gut microbiome; feature: rumen; material: RS-attached | host: Bos | place: Iran: Karaj | collected 2018-10 | reverse complement strand
CGATTGCAGGAACGCCAACCTGACGAGCGAGAAGGATGTGCTCTCTTGTCTGAGCCATAGGACCATCAGAAGCAGCAACAACGAGGATAGCACCATCCATCTGAGCAGCACCTGTGATCATGTTCTTTACGTAGTCAGCGTGACCTGGGCAGTCAACGTGAGCATAGTGACGCTTATCTGTCTCGTACTCAACGTGTGCTGTATTGATTGTGATACCACGCTCTCTCTCTTCTGGAGCCTTATCGATCATATCGTAAGCCTCGTACTGAGCCTGACCCTTCATAGCGAGAGTCTTTGTGATAGCAGCAGTAAGAGTTGTCTTACCGTGGTCAACGTGTCCGATTGTACCAATGTTTACGTGTGGTTTGGTTCTTTCAAATTTAGCCTTAGCCATTGGGAAATTCCTCCTTAGAATAGATTTCAGAAATCTGTATAATAGTATTATATCAGATTATTTCTGGAAATTCAAGTGTTTCAGTAAAAAAATTATAGCTGAATCACGTAATTTTATTATATATGCCCGTTTTACCCGTATATCCGCATAAAACGGGCGGATAGCTTTTTTAGTTCTTAGCTCTGTTAGCCATGATTTTTTCAGCGATGCTCTTTGGAACTTCCTCATAGCTGTGTGGTTCCATAGTGTACTGTCCACGACCCTGTGTATTTGAACGGAGGTCGCTTGTGTAACCGAACATTTCTGAAAGTGGTACGAGAGCGTCAACCTGGATTGAACCAGATCTTGACTCCTGACCCTGGATCTGTCCACGACGTGAGCTGAGGTCACCGATAACTGTTCCGAGATATTCATCAGGAACGATAACTGCAACCTTCATAACAGGCTCCATGAGAACTGCGTTAGCCTGCTTGAGAGCTTCCTTGAAAGCGATAGAACCAGCGATCTTGAATGCCATTTCTGACGAGTCAACTTCGTGGTATGATCCATCGTAAAGCTCTACCTTAACGTCAACTACTTCGTAGCCTGCAAGGATACCGGCCTTCATTGCGCCCTGGATACCTGCGTCAACAGCAGGGATATATTCCTTAGGAATAGAACCGCCGACAACAGCGTTTGTGAACTCATAGCCCTTACCGGACTCGTTAGGATTAACTCTGATCTTAACGTGACCGTACTGACCTGAACCACCAGACTGCTTCTTGTACTTGTAGTCGATGTCTGCGCTGCCCTTGATTGTTTCCTTATAAGCAACCTGAGGAGCACCAACGTTAGCCTCTACCTTGAACTCACGAAGGAGACGGTCAACGATGATATCGAGGTGAAGCTCACCCATACCAGCGATGATAGTCTGTCCTGTTTCCTCATCTGTCCATGTCTTGAAAGTAGGATCCTCTTCAGCAAGCTTTGCGAGAGCGATACCCATCTTTTCCTGACCAGCCTTTGTCTTTGGCTCGATAGCGAGCTGGATAACAGGCTCTGGGAATTCCATAGACTCGAGAATGATAGGATGCTTTTCATCACAGAGTGTATCACCTGTGGTTGTATTCTTGAGACCTACTGCTGCAGCGATATCGCCTGAGTAAACAGTTGTAAGGTCTTTTCTGTGGTTAGCGTGCATCTGAACGATACGTCCGAAACGCTCCTTAGTATCCTTAGTAGCGTTGAGAACTGAGTCGCCCTGATTAACAACACCTGAATATACACGGAAGAACGCAAGCTTACCAACGAATGGGTCAGTAGCGATCTTGAATGCGAGAGCTGAGAATGGCTCGTTATCAGAAGAAGGTCTGTCCTCCTCCTGCTCTGTATCAGGGTTAACACCCTTGATAGCAGGAACGTCGAGTGGTGAAGGCATATAATCGATGATAGCATCGAGGAGCTTCTGAACACCCTTGTTCTTGTATGAAGTACCGCAGGTTACAGGAACCATGTGGTTAGCTATAGTAGCCTTTCTGATGCAGGTCTTGATCTCTTCCTGAGTAAGCTCACCCTCTTCGAAATACTTCTCCATGAGTGCTTCGTCCTGCTCAGCAACGTGCTCAACCATTTCATCGTGGTACTTCTGAGCGATCTCCTTCATATCATCAGGGATATCTTCAACCTTGATATCTGTACCGAGATCGTTTGTATAAATGTAAGCCTTCATCTCAACGAGGTCGATGATGCCTCTGAATTCGTCCTCAGCACCGATTGGGAGCTGGATCGGAACAGCATTACATTTAAGTCTGTCCTTCATCATGTCGATAACATGATAGAAGTTGGCACCCATAATGTCCATCTTATTTACATAAGCCATACGTGGTACCTTATAGTTATCAGCCTGTCTCCAAACTGTTTCTGACTGTGGCTCAACGCCGCCCTTAGCACAGAGAACTGTTACAGAACCGTCGAGAACACGAAGTGAACGCTCAACCTCAACTGTAAAGTCAACGTGGCCAGGTGTGTCGATGATGTTAAGTCTGTGGCCTGCCCAGTAGCAAGTAGTAGCAGCGGAAGTAATTGTGATACCTCTCTCCTGCTCCTGCTCCATCCAGTCCATAGTAGCGGAACCTTCATGTGTTTCACCGATCTTGTGGTTAACACCTGTGTAGAAAAGGATACGCTCTGTGGTTGTGGTCTTACCTGCGTCAATGTGGGCCATTATGCCGATATTTCTTGTATTTTCAAGTGAACAATCTCTTGACATAATTTACTCCTTTTACAATGACGCTTACCAGCGGTAGTGAGCAAACGCCTTGTTTGCCTCTGCCATCTTGTGAGTATCGTCACGCTTCTTGCAGGCACCGCCTGTACCGTTGAGCGCGTCGAGGATCTCACCTGCGAGTCTTTCCTTCATTGTCTTCTCGTTTCTCTCTCTGGAATACTTTGTGATCCAGCGAAGACCGAGAGTCTGACGTCTTTCGGGACGGACCTCCATAGGAACCTGGTAAGTTGCACCGCCGAGACGGCGAGCCTTTACCTCGAGTTCAGGCATGATATTTTCCATAGCCTGCTCGAACACCTCAAGAGCGTCCTTGCCTGTCTTTTCAGCTACGATCTCAAATGCACCGTAAACTATTTTCTGCGCTACGCCCTTCTTACCGTCTAACATGATATTGTTGATCAGACGTGTAACGAGCTTTGAATTGTATACAGGATCCTGTAATACATCACGCTTTGCGATTTTACCTCTTCTTGGCATTTTCGCTTCCCTCCTTCATATAGATTAATGAATTCATAGGTACTCAAACCTTGTCGGTTACTGCCTGATAGGCGATTGCTTCGCCGACAGGTGTGTCAGGAGCCAATGCAGAGGATCAATCGAACTTATCTATATGATCTCCGCATTACCCTGCGGTAGTAGTTATCCTATATTAATGAATGAACGGCATTGTTTATACAGTCAGCCGCTGACTGATGAGAAGTATCTTACTTCTGCTTAGGCTTCTTTGCACCGTACTTAGAACGAGCCTGATTACGGTTAGCAACGCCCTGAGCATCGAGAGTACCTCTGATGATGTGGTAACGCACACCAGGGAGATCCTTAACACGTCCGCCTCTGATAAGAACGACGCTGTGCTCCTGAAGGTTGTGACCGATACCGGGAATGTAAGAAGTTACTTCGTAGCCGTTTGTGAGCTTAACTCTGGCGATCTTTCTCATAGCTGAGTTAGGCTTCTTAGGTGTAGCAGTTCTTACAGCTGTGCAAACGCCTCTCTTCTGAGGTGAGCTGAGGTCGATCTGAGTCTTCTTCTTAGCATTGTAGCCCTTCTGGAGAGCAGGAGCTGTAGACTTTGTCTCGAGGTCCTTTCTTCCCTTACGTACGAGCTGGTTAAATGTAGGCATATTTTTCCTCCTTTTCATTAAATATTATGCGCACTCTCCCTTAAAAGGGTATAGAATCCGCGCATTGATTATTATACTCTAAAAAAGGGCGGCTTGTCAAGGGGATACCTTAAAAAGCCGTCCTTTTTGATTGTTTTTCGTGATTTTTCCTATTATTGTCTGTAATTTAGACCTTGAGACTTAGCTATTATTTCAGCCATTCTCTCAGATCTTCGATAGTTCCGCCGCTTCCGCGGTAAGCGTAATAGGAAAGAACTATAGAAGCGTCCACCGCATTGACTGATCCGTCGCCGTTGACATCTGCTGATTTCCTCTTTTCGGGATCAAAGCTTGGCTTATGACCTGTAGATGTGCTTGCGTACTCAGAGAGGATATAGCTTGCGTCTACAGCGTTTACCTTGCCGTCGCCGTCCACGTCGCCCAGCTTAGCCTTCGGAGGCTGAGGAACTGTTGTAGTGGTAACAGGTACCGTTGTGGTAACGGTTGTGGTCGTGAGCTTTGTAGTTGTCGTAGTTTTCGGCTTCGTAACAGTGGTAGTCGTTGTAGTTCTCGGCTTTGTTGTAGTTGAAGTAGTTGTGGTCGTAGTGGTAGTTGTAGTAGTTGTTGTTGTGGTTGTTGTAGTAGTGCTTGTAGTTGTGGTTGTAGTCACAGGCTCATACCTGATATAGAATGTAGCCCAGCCGAAGTTCTCTTTATAATTAACACGATCAGCGTCATTGACATGGACTATTACAGTTATCCGCTGGAACCCTATGTCGTCCTTGTTGAGATCCATTACAGAATAACTATAGCCAAACGGCAGCTCATATATCGGTCTCCTGTCAAGAAGCTTCTCTCTTGAACCGTCACTGCCTACGCGCCACAGGTCTATTTTCATTCCGTACAGATCTATCTCTGTGTCATTCTGGTCATAATCCAGTTTATGGGGCTTCTCTACAATTTCCATTTCCAGCTCATAAACAACAGGCTCGGCAGTGGTAGTCGTCGTTTCCGTTGTAGTCACAGTAGTGGTGGTAGTAGTTGCAGCAGTAGTCGTGGTGGTCTCCTCAACTCTTACCTCAAAGTCAGCAGAAGCCGTTACCCACTCTGCAACTGCTTCATTGTACACCTTATATTGGAGCTCGAGCCGCTGAAGTCCTGTCATGCTGCTGTCGTAGCCCGTTACCTCGTACTTTTCGGGGAACGCGATGACCTCTTCGTTCTTGTTGATGAGCTCCTCGTTATCGCCGCGGGTATGGTAAACATCGACTCTGAGACCTGCAAGCTGCAGCTGCTCGCCTACGGTGTATACTATTTTATAAGGGAGCTCCATTATCTCGACTCTTGCACTGAATCTTTCATCACGGGCAGTAGTCGTAGTGGTTATTATCTCCTCGGCAGTTGTGGTAGTTGTTATAACAGGGGGATTTACCTCTACCTTGAATTCGGCATAGGCAATGGAATCCAGATAGTAATAGCTTACGGATATTGTCTGGGTGCCTGCCTTGCTGCTGTCAAAGTCGGATTTTACGATATTCACGCGGTTCCTTCTGTATGAAGCCGCGTCCATGGCAAGTGGCTCAAGGACTGTATCCTTATAGCTTCCGTCGCTGTAGAACTCCCTGTAGGAGCGAAGCACCGTACCGCCGCTGAGGTCAAGCTCGTCGCCTATGGTGTACGTGGTCTTGTAGGGCAGACTGCCGATATCCAGCTTAGCGCTCACGCTCACCACATACGGCATTGTAGTAGTCGTAGTCGAGGTCGTGGTCATCGTAGTTGTCGTGGTCGTGGTAGTGGTAGTCAGCTCAGTGGCAGTAGTAGTGGTAGTCGTGGCAGTTGTTACAGGCTGTCTTACCTCAACTTCAAAATCCGTGGAGGCTATGGAGTCCTTATAGTAGTATATCACGGAAATAGTGCATACTCCAGCCTTGCTGCAGTCAAAATCAGACTTGCTGATATTGATATGGTTCATTCTGTAGGAGGCGTTTTTCATCTCCACAGGGGCAAGCACCACATCAGTGTAGCTGCCGTCACTGTAAAATTCCCTGTAGGAGCGGAGCAGCACACCGCCGCTGAGGTCAAGCTCCTCGCCGACTGTGTAGACGGTCTTGGTGGGGTAGCTGCCGACGTCTATCTTTGCACTTACGCTCACCAAATACGGCATTGTAGTAGTTGTAGTTGTGGTGGTAGTCGTCGTAGTTGTTGTGGTAGTGGTAGTAGTGGTTGTAGTAGTTGTTGTCGTCGTTTTTCTTGTCGTTGTAGTTGTAGTTTTTCTGGTAGTCGTGGTGGTAGTAGTTGGTTTTGTGGTAGTAGTTGTTGTATTATTTGACGGAGGCGCTGTCGTTGCAGGCGCATTGCCCAGAGAAACGAAATTATAGCCGTTCCTTGAAGCATACGACTCCGCCGTCGAGCCCTTATAGCCGCTTATAGAGCCGCCGTATGAGGACTGTCCCGTAGAAGTGCTGTTTGATATAGTAGCCTTGCCGCCGACAAAAACACAATCGGGATTGCGCACGGTGACATTTCTGAGGGAAGAACAGCTTCTGAAAGCATTCTGTCCGATAATTGAAACAGAAGGCGGCAGGTCGATACTGCCAAGGCTCTTGCACTCATCAAAGCAGTTCATTTCCAGGTCAGTCACAGTATTCGGTATCTTCACCGAGGATATCCTTGTACAGCCCGAAAAAGCACAGCCGCCAACGGTGGTTATACCCTCGCCTATCTCAACCGAGCCTATCCTGTCCCTCATCTTTCCCCATGGGGTGCGTTCAGGAGACTCCCAGTAGCCCATTTCGCCGTTTCCCGTGATGACCAGTCTGTCTCCGTTGAGCTGCCAGTAAGCGTCAACTCCGCATTTTCCTGATTCCCCTACTCTTTCTTCCCCGATGATGTTCATCTGAGGCGCAACTGCCACGGAAACAGACTCAGGAGCGGAAATCCCTGCGGATAAACTCATTACTGCTGCCATAACAGCAGCTAATATTCTTTTCATCTGAACCTCTCCATTCCGATAACGTCAGGAGCTCAGCTCTGCTTCATATAGTCCTCAAAGGACTTCTTGCTTTCTGTGCCCGTTGAAGTGTAAGCGTAATAAGAGAGTATGTAGGAAGCGTCAACAGCATTTACTGAGCCGTCCTTGTTTACATCTGCCGCAGCAGTCTGCTCTGCGGTAAAGCTCGGAGCGTGATTTGTTGAGGTGCTTGCATACTCGGTAAGAACATAGCTTGCGTCAACAGCGTTTATAGCGCCGTTCTTGTCAACGTCGCCGAGACCTGAAGCACTTGGCGGTATTATAGGCTTTGTTGTGGTCACTGTTGTTGAAGTAACAGTTGTGGTGGTGGTGGTAGTAGTCGTTGTAGTAGTTGTTGTAGTAGTTGTAGTTGTCGTTGTTGTAGTAGTCGCAGGAGTACTGTTATTTATATCCTCGAATTTATAGCCGCTCTTATTAGCATATGCCTCAGCTGTAGAGCCCTGATATCCCACAACAGCTCCTGTGTATCTGTTGTTCCTGTTTGAGGTGTCGTTGCTGATAGTATCCTTGCCGCCTATTATCTGGCAGTTCTTGTTGCGGATAATAACTTTTTTCAGATTATCGCAGTTTCTGAACGCATAAGTACCAATAACCGAGATATTGGCAGGCAGGTCAACGCTGTCAAGGCTGTCGCATTCCTGGAAACAGTTCATTTCCAGTTCCTTTAAGGTGCTCGGGAACTTTATTGACGTTATCTTTACACAGTTAGAAAACGCAAAGGTTCCCACAGTTGTGATACCCTCGCCTATCTCGACAGAAGTGAGCTGTTCTCTGAGCTTTGACCAAGGGGTATAGCTGCCGCCGTCCCAGTCGCCCATTGCGCCGTTTCCCGTGATAGTGAGCCTGCCGTTTTCAAAGCTCCAGTAAGCGTCGTTTCCGCACTTGCCCGACTCGGCAACTCTGACGTCTTCAGCAGATATGCCGCCCATATCCGTAGTTACCGCAAATACACACGGAGCAGATACAGCTCCCATGCAGATAGCAGCCGAAAGAGCTGCCGCAACAAATTTTTTCATGTTAAATTCCTCCCATTTTAATTTTTACGTATTATAGCAAACGACAAAATTTGAGCGTCTGCTATTTGCCGATACGCACGCAGAAAACGTAAGTTTGCGGATGCGCGAGGCATTTTTGATCATTTATTATAGTGAACGTATAATTATTTTTTGACGTTCACTATAATAAAACAGCGGAACGTCCCCACGCTCCGCTGCATTATTATCTTCTTCTCGGAACAAACAGCATTATAAGCGGATATATCTCAAGACGTCCGAGAAGCATATCAAAGCATAAAACTACCTTTGAAAATGCATTTAGTCCGCCAAGATTTCCCGCAGGACCGAAGCGTCCCACGCCGAAGCCGATATTATTCATGCAGGTTATGACCGCAGAAAGCGATTCGTCAATATGGAAGCCGTTGAGCGATATCAGAAGAACTGATATTGACATGAGCGTCATAAAAAGTATGAGATAATTGCTGACGCCGCGCACTACGTCCTTTTCAACAGGCTTTCCGTCCATTTTGACAGTAGCTACCGCACGGGGATTTGTGATATATTTCAGTTCCTTGATGCCTGTTTTTATAAGTATCATTATACGCGATACCTTCATACCGCCGCCTGTAGAGCCTGCGCATGAGCCCACGAACATGAGCATGAGCAGCAGCGTCTGCGAGAATTCGGGCCATTTAGCCGTATCGGTGGTAGAGAAGCCTGCCGAGGTTATGGTGGAAGCCACCATAAAGAAGGTATGTCTCAGGGTATCGCCTACTCCGTCGTAAAGCTTGTGTACATTAATGGCGATAATAGCTGTAGCGGCTATTATAACGCCGAAATACGTCCTTACCTCCTCATTTTTGTAAGCCATTGAGAACTTTCTGATGAGAAGATAATAGTAAAGGTTGAAGTTTACGCCGAAAAGGATAATGAACACTGCCACTACCATTTCTATGTAAACGCTGTTGTAATGACCTATGCTGTCTCCCCACATGGAGAAGCCGCCTGTACCTGCCGATGAGCAGGCGTGCAGAATAGCGTCATAGAGAGGCATACCGCCGCAGAGCAGGAGTATCGCCTCGGATACGGTGAGAGTGATGTATATGCCGTAGAGTATTCTTGCGGAAAAGCGTGATTTCGACACAAGGCGTCCTACCTTCGGACCTGCGCATTCCGCTCTCATCATATGCATTGTACGCACGTCGTTGCTGGACATGATAGCCAGCACGAACATGAGGACTCCCATACCGCCCAGCCAGTGGGTAAAGGCTCGCCAGAAAAGGCATGAACGCGACATAGCCTCAACATCTTCCAGTATGGTAGCGCCTGTGGTTGTAAAGCCCGACACCGTCTCAAAGAGAGCGCTGGGAAAGTCGGGTATCTCCCCTGATATTACGAAAGGCAGAGCACCTATGCAGGACATGGTTATCCATGAAGCCGCAACGCTGACAAAGCCCTCCATTGAATAGACCTGATTGTTTTTCGGCTTGATTATCGTAAAGGCGAATCCTATCGCCATAGTTATGAGAAACGGTATGCCGAAAGAGGTCACAACATGGTTTTCCCCGTAAATAAAGCCTACGATTATGGGCAGGAGCATGAAAAGTCCGACGACCTTCAATATCTGTCCCATAATGTATGATATCATTCTGTAATTCATATTAAGCCGATGTGCACTCCTTAATCAAAGATATTGCTAAGGTCGTGCATACCCTTAGTAGTGGTTATTACCACAACGCTGTCATTTACCTGCAGGCAGTCATCGCCCTTTGGGATAATGAGCTCGTTGCCTCTTGCGATACTTGCGATGAGGATACCGCTTCTGAGCTTCAGCTTTTTCAGCGGAACGTCAACGTAGTCCTTTTTGTCGCGGACAACGAATTCTATAGCCTCCAGCCTGTCGTTCACCAGTCGGTACAGCGTAGTTACGTTGTTTCCGAGAGAATTCTGCTTTGCACGGACATACTGGAGTATCTGATTTACCGTGATAGTCTTTGGCGAGATGATACTGTCAAGGTCGAGAGTGTCCGAAAGCTGCATAAGGGACATTCTGTTTACCTTTGTTACCACCTTGTCAACGCCGTTGTTCTTGGCAAGGAGCGAGAGAAGGATATTCTCCTCGTCGATGCCTGTCAGGGTGACTACAGCGTCGGCGTCGTAAACGCGCTCCTCCTCGAGGATATCGTGGTCAGTACCGTCGGCACATGAGATATCCACCTTGTTGAGCCTGTCGGAGAGCTCCAGACAGCGCTCGTGGTCTATCTCGATTATCTTGACCTTAACGCCCATTTCGATGAGCTGTTGAGCCAGATGATATGCAACTCGTCCGCCGCCGATAAGGACTGCGTGCTTTACGCGCTTTTCGCGGTAAGCGGCGCTTATGCTCTTGAAGAACTTGACCATATTGCTGTGTGAAGCGGTCATGTGTATCTTGTCTCCTGCACGGAGCACGAAATTACCGTTAGGGATAGTGAGCTCGTCACCGCGCTGAACTGCGCAGATGAGCACGTCCAGTCTTAGACGTCTCGAAAGCTGGCTGAGAGCCACGCCGTCAAGGATACTGCCGCTGGTTATACGTATCTCCGCAAGGTCAACTCTGCCCTTGGCAAAGGACTCGATATTGATAGCCTCGGGATAGCGCAGTACCTTTGCTATCTCGTTTGCGGCGTTGTAATCGGGGTTTACCATCATGCTGATACCAAGCTCCTCACGCATGAATACCAGCTGTTTATCGAATTCGGGACTGCGGACACGGGCGATACAGTGACGTGCACCCATTCTCTTAGCGATAAGGCATGACAAAATGTTTACCTCGTCGGAAGTAGTGACCGCTATAAGAATATTCGCCTTTGAAACGTTAGCTTCTTCAAGGACTTCGGTCTGAAGGCAGTTTCCGACGATTCCCATTACGTCAAAATCGTTTGTAGCAGCCTCAACAAGAGATTCTTTTTTGTCAATTATGGTAACACTGTGTTCATCGCTGAGCACCTCGGCGAGAGCACTTCCCACCTTGCCGCAGCCTACGATTATAATATCCATAATTCCTCCGTAAAATTTATAGCTTAAAATACTTTTATTAGTGGATACAATTTTTCAATATAATTATAAACCCACAGTATGATTTTGTCAATGCTTTTTAATAGTTATTAGTTGTTAGTGCTTAGTTTGTAGGGGGTAATGCCCACATCGCCCCGTTGGGTTACGTATAAATTAGTCGGGCTGATGTAGGCATCAGCCCCTACAGCGCAGAGCCTGCGCCCCCTGCTACTCACTACTCACTACTCTCTACTCACTACTCACTACTCACTGCTCACTCTTTATACTGCTCCTCCAGCCATTTTATCATGGCTTCAAAGCCCTCCTGTGTGCGCTCGAACTCCGCCTCGTGCTCTATCTCCGCTTTCATGGAGCAAAGCCTGCCATGCCATGTCATGCACTTCAATACATCGCCGTTGCATATCTTATAGGCGAAGTCGCCCTTGCTCCCCGAAAAGTCGTTGCCGCTCTCGAAGTAGTAGAACTTGGGTATCTCAAATATCTCGGAAACGCTCATTCACCGAAGCTCCTTTCAAAATAATCTACAGCAAGCCCGAGATTCTCGTAAACCGCCGACAAAAGCGGCTTTATCTCGTCATCGGGCTGAGTCATATCGGGTATCATTATGGCGTGACAGCCTGCGGCGTGGGCAGCCTTTATGCCGTTGGGAGAATCCTCGAATGCCGCACATTCCTCAGGCGAAAGTCCCAGCTCTCTCGCCGCTGTCAGGTATATATCGGGAGCTGGCTTGCCTGTTTCCACCATGTCTCCGCATATCACCGCCGAGAAGAACTTCGCTGCTCCTATCTTTTCCAGATATTCCGTTGTTCGGCTTCGGGGAGTTGCCGTTGCCACAGCCATTTTTATCTCCCTGCCCTTTAAATAGTACAGTAGCTCGAAAAGTCCCTTTTTCACTTCCAGTCCGTGCTCGTTTATGTACTCCGCCATGAGCTCGGTTCGGTGAGCTCTTATCTCCTCGGTAGGACAGTCCTCGCCGAGAAAGCCTTTCAGCGTAGGGATAGAATATTTTCTCGCCATACTGCGGATAGTGTAGACGTGCTCGGGCTTCATGTCATAGCCGAAGTCCTTTGCGGACTGTATCCAGAATTTGAGATAGAGCTTTTCGGTGTCTATCATAAGACCGTCCATATCGAATATTGCGCCTTTTAACATTGTATCTTATCCTTTTTTATAATTAACCTGTATAATTTGGAATTGATCATCAGTCGCAGTCTGCGTCCAGTTGTATATTGTCGAATTTGCGGTCGATGAAGTCCTGCTTGTCCATTATCCAGAATAATTCCCATATACAGCCTACCGAGTAATCGAGCTGTAACAGCAGGAGCTGGTCGTCACCGAGCTGTGGAGCGTTAGCGCCGCTCGGTATACCGAATATCTTATCGTCGCGGCTGACAAAATCATACTCGTCGGCGTCCTCTAAAATATCCATGAGGTCTTCTATCTCATAAGCTGCATTGCGTTCATAGTCGTATTCCTGCCAGAAATCTATCATTGTTTCGTGACAAGTCTCGTCAAAGATACCATTGTCCTCGTCATTGACTTCTTCATAATAGGGCAGAGACGGCTGAGTACGTCTGAGCGTTGACATATCCCCGTCCCACCAGATGACCTTGTTTATATGAGCAAGCTCGGGCTCGTCAGGCTTTACAAAGCGATACTCATTGTCAATGTCGAACAGGGTATAGTCATACTCGCCGCTCCAGAACAAATAAAACATACCTGTCTTCGGGAAAAGCCCCTCGGTATCCGCGCCGCTTTCGGCAAGCTCACGCAGATTTATCTGCATAACGAGGTGCATAGCCGATTTTCCGCAGGTCTTGGTCTCGCTTCTGCCCTTAACGCGCATGGTATAGCCTGTCATAGTGGGGTATTCGATATCGGGCGGCAGGTCGGGAAGTCCGCCTATCTTGCTTGCTCCCACGGGTATGCCGTCCTCGGGAGTTTTCTTAACTCCGATAGATATGATATTGTGCCTGTACTTTTTCAGTTTTTCGGCAGTTTCGGGGTGTCCCTTTGCAATGAGCTCCTCAACGTAGTCCTTTTCTTCCCATTCCTCGCGTTTAGCCTCAAATTCGGAATAAAGCTTGGCAAAGGCTTTCACTTCATCGCTGAGCTGTTTTTCATTTTTGTCATCATTAAGCATATTTTTTCTCCGTTTTAGTAGTCAGTGGTTAGTGATTAATTTGTAGGGACGAACATTGGCCGTCCGTTAATATCGTTGCATATAGATTCAAGGCATTGTAGGGGGCGATGCCTACATCGCCCCGTTGATTTACGTAACAATTGGTCGGGCTGATGTGAGCATCAGCCACGGCAGCGTGACGCTGCACCCTTGCCACGTTGCCGCTCGTAAACTCGCTCACTCTCATCAATACCGATAATCGTACATCGCTTACGGCACATTTACATGGAACGCCGAGGACGCCGTTCCCTACAGATAATCAGCAAGGGCGGAATGGATCCGCCCTCACTCCCTATAATATGTTTTAGAATTATTACCAGTTTATCATCCAGCTGTACATACCCTCGTACTGACGGGCTGAGCTGTTCCATGAGAAGTCCTGCTCCATAGCTCGCTGTACCATTGCGTCCCACTGCTTGCGGTTATCGTAGTATACTCTCTTGGAATAGTTGATAGTGTTCAGCATCTCGTCGCCGTTGAAATTGGCAAACGAGAAGCCGTTGCCTGTTCCGTCAAACTCGTTATATGGCTGGACTGTGTCTTTGAGTCCGCCTGTTTCACGTACTATAGGCAGAGTTCCGTAGCGGAGAGCGATGAGCTGTGTAAGTCCGCAGGGCTCGAACAGGGACGGCATGAGAACTGTATCTGCCGCCGCATAGAGCTTATGGGCAAGGTCGTCGTTGTAGAGGATATTTGCGGAGACTCTCTCGGGGTACTTCCACTGATAGTGTTTGAACATATTCTCATACTTGGGATCGCCTGTGCCTATTATCACGAACTGGGTGTTCTCGTCGCAGATACGCTCCATAGCGTAATTAACGAGGTCAAGTCCTTTCTGGTCGGTAAGACGTGAGATGATACACATCATGTACTTTTCCTTGTCAACGGGAAGTCCCAGCTGTTCCTGCAGTTTCGTCTTGTTCTCAGCCTTTTTGGTCTTGAAGTTCTTGGCTGTGAACGGTGTGAATATCTTGTCGTCGTTTGCAGGATCGAATACCTTGTAGTCGATACCGTTGAGGATTCCCCTCAGTGAAGCTGACCTTGCACGGAGAAGTCCGTCAAGCTGTTCGCCGTAGAAGGGGTATTTTATCTCCTCGGCGTAGGTCTCGGAGACCGTGGTGATGTAGTCCGCATAGACCAGACCGCCCTTGAGCATATTTGCGTTCTTGTTGAACTCCAGCTTATCGGGAGTGAACATATACTCGGGCAGAGCCGTATTGTAGCGGAATGTGTCTATATCCCAAACGCCCTGGAATTTCAGGTTATGGATAGTCATTATCGTCTTTGTTGCACTGAAGAACGGGTTCGTAGCAAAAGCAGAGTGCAGAAAAACGGGAATGAGAGACGACTGCCAGTCGTGACAGTGTATGATATCGGGACGGAAGCCGATAACAGGCAGGATAGCCAGTACAGCCTTGCAGAAGAAAGTGAATCTCTCAATGTCCCATTTCAGGTCTGATGAATATGGAGTATCGCACTTGAAGTAATACTCGTTGTCAACGAAATAGAACTTTATGCCGTTGTACTCATACTCCATAATGCCGACATGAACCCCCTCGCTTCTCATGCCGTAGTCCATATAGAAGTGATGAACGTACTTGAATTCGCTTCTGTACTTATCGGGTATGCAGGTGTAGTAAGGCATTATAACCCTTACATCGAAATTCTTCTTGTCGATATACTGCGGAAGTGCGCCTACAACGTCAGCAAGTCCGCCTGTCTTTATAAATGGTACACACTCGGAAGCGGCAAACAATATATTATTCATAGCATATCTCCCTTTTTAGTTATTAGTTATTAGTTTTTAGTGATTAGTTTGTGCAGGAGCCGCCTTTGTCGTCCGTTCCATACGATCCGTTGATTACTAATCACTAATCACTTATAACTTTAATCTACTTATTATTATATACTAAATAATAGTATTAGTCAACACAAAAATATGAACATTGCACAGCCGGCAGAAACACTGTGAATATCAACAATAGTATTGACATTTATTTGTTGATTAAGCCAAATTCAAAAATTATTTTTAATAAGTTATCAGTTGATAGTGATTAGTAATTAGTTTGTGTAGGGGCGAAGTCCCGTCGCCCGTTATACCCGTTTCAAATGAAATGCCATTTGTAGGGGCGAACAGTGTTCGCCCGAAATAAACGTGGTTTGTCATACACGGGCGCAGAGCCTGCGCCCCCTTGCCACGTTGCCGCTCGTAAACTCGCTCACTATTATCAACACCGATAATCGTACATCGCTTACAGCACATTACATGGGCGGATAATATCCGTCCCCTACAGGCTAAGGGCTAAAAAAGGACAGCCGAAGCTGTCCTTTTTTCATCATGTGAAGTATTTAACGCCGCTCTCGAATATCTTCTGGTCTTTTTCACCCTGAACGTTCTTGCAGATATAGCTGCCCTTACGCTCGGAGTGTCCCATTTTACCGAATACACGGCCGTCTGGTGAAGTGATGCCCTCGATAGCCTCGATAGAGGTATTGGGGTTATAGCGTATATCCATTGTTGGGTTGCCGTCAAGGTCAACGTACTGTGTAGCTATCTGACCGTTGTTTGCAAGCTGCTGAATGAGACTTGCAGGAGCTACGAAGCGTCCCTCACCGTGTGAGATAGCAACTGTATGGATATCGCCTACCTCACAGCCATAGAGCCACGGGCTCTTGTTGGAGGCGATACGTGTATTCACCATCATGGACTGGTGGCGGTTTATGGTATTGAATGTAAGCGTAGGTGCGTCGTCAGCCATGTCGATTATCTCGCCGTATGGAACGAGTCCCAGCTTGATAAGAGCCTGGAATCCGTTGCAGATACCCAGCATAAGACCGTCGCGGTTCTTTAAGAGGTCGTGAACTGCGTCCTTTATCTTGGGGTTGCGGAAGAATGCTGTAATGAACTTGCCGCTTCCCTCGGGCTCGTCGCCGCCGCTGAATCCGCCCGGTATCATAACTATCTCGGAACGTCTTACTGCGCTCTCGAAGTATCTTACGCTCTCCTCGATATCGCCTGCGGAGAGGTTTCTGATAACGACTACCTCAGCCTTGGCGCCTGCCTTTTCAAAGGCTCTTGCAGTATCGTACTCGCAGTTTGTGCCGGGGAATACAGGAATAAGAACTCTCGGCTTTGCTATCTTTGTAGAAGCTGAAAGCTGAATGCGGTTAGGTGAAGAATATGTCTGGGGAGTTGTATCTGTAGTCTTTATGCGGCACGGGAATACAGGCTCAAGCTTAGCCTCCCATACTCTCTGGAGGTTGTCGAGGCTGACAGTATAGTCCATAGAGAGTATCTTGTAATCGGAGATAGTCTTACCGATGATGTTCTCGCCGCTCTTTGCGCCGCCCTTGAGCTCGATGATGAATGCGCCGTAGCATGGCTTGTAGAGCTCCTTAGCGCTGAGTCTTGTTGTGAACTCGAAGCCTATCTTGTTGCCGAAGCACATCTTTGCGATACCCTCTGCAAATCCGCCGTAGCCGATAGTCCAGATAGCATTAGCGCGGTCGTCCTTGATTATCTGCTCTACCTTGTCGAAGCAAGCCTTGATGCTGTCCCACTTTGGAAGTCCGTTCTCGTCGTACTCGGGAACGATAGAGATGACTGTATTGCCCGAGCCCTTGAACTCTGTGGAAACTACCTTGTCTGCCGTAGCAGTGGAAACTGCGAATGAAACCAGTGTAGGCGGAACGTCTATATTCTCGAAAGTACCCGACATCGAGTCCTTTCCGCCGATAGAGCCGCAGCCCATTTCAAGCTGAGCCCTGAATGCGCCGAGAAGTGCAGCCATTGGCTTGCCCCAGCGCTTTGGATCGTTCTGAGTTCTCTCGAAATACTCCTGGAAGGTGAGCCAGCACTTCTTGTAGGTACCGCCTGCGGCAACTACCTTAGCGATAGACTCGATAACAGCCAGCATTGAGCCGTGGTAAGGAGATTTCTCGGATATATCGGGGTTATAGCCCCAGCCCATGAGCGAGCAGGTATTGGTCTCACCCTCAAGCACAGGAATCTTTGCAGCCATAGCCTGTGAGGGAGACATCTGGTATACTCCGCCGAAAGGCATGAGGACTGTGCCTGCGCCGATAGTGGAGTCGAACTTCTCTATAAGTCCCTTCTGTGAGCATACATTGAGGTTTGACATGAGCTGTGACCATGTCTCTGCACTGTCTGTAACATCATCATCAGCCACGAATGCAGGAGCTTCTACCTCTATGTCTGTATACTTGGGAGCGCCGTTTGAGTTGAGGAACTCTCTTGAAAGGTCAACGATAGTGTTGCCGTTCCATACCATTTTGAGTCTTGGCTCCTCTACAACATCGGCAACGAGGGTAGCTTCAAGGTTCTCCTTGGCAGCCTCCTCCATGAACTTGTCCTTATCCTCGGGAGCTATGACAACAGCCATTCTCTCCTGAGACTCGGAAATAGCGATCTCGGTACCGTCGAGACCGTCGTACTTCTTGGGAACTGCATTGAGGTTGATAACGAGACCGTCAGTCAGCTCGCCGATAGCAACTGAAACGCCGCCTGCACCGAAGTCGTTGCAGCGCTTTATCATCTTAGTTACCTCTGGATTGCGGAACAGTCTCTGGAGCTTTCTCTCCTCGGGAGGATTACCCTTCTGTACCTCTGCGCCGCAGTGCTCGAGGGATTCAAGTGTGTGTGACTTGGACGAGCCTGTAGCTCCGCCGCAGCCGTCGCGACCTGTCTTGCCGCCGAGAAGGATAACGATATCTCCCGGAACAGGTCTTTCTCTGCGGATATTCTCGGCAGGAGCAGCTCCGAGAACTGCGCCTATCTCCATACGCTTAGCAACATAGCCGGGGTGGTATACCTCTGCAACGTGACCTGTAGCAAGACCTATCTGGTTGCCGTATGAGCTGTAGCCGTTGGCAGCTCCGAGAGTGATCTTTCTCTGCGGGAGCTTGCCTGCGATAGTATCCTCAACAGGAACGAGAGGATTAGCCGCACCTGTTACACGCATAGCCTGATATACGTAAGAACGTCCCGAAAGCGGATCGCGGATAGCGCCGCCCAGACAGGTAGCAGCACCGCCGAAAGGCTCTATCTCAGTCGGGTGGTTGTGAGTCTCGTTCTTGAACATGAGTATCCAGTCCTCGAGCTGACCGTCTATGTCCACCTTTATCTTTACGGAACAAGCGTTTATCTCCTCGCTCTCGTCGAGGTCGGGGAGCTTTCCGTCAGCCTTCAGCTTCTTGGCTGCAAGGGTAGCAAGGTCCATAAGAGTCATGGGCTTGTCCGTTCTGCCCAGCTCCTTGCGGACATTCACATACATATCGTATGTATCTTTTATATAAGGAGTATCAATCTTTACGTTTTCTACATTGGTGAGGAATGTGGTATGACGGCAGTGGTCAGACCAGTAGGTATCTATCATGCGTATCTCGGTGATAGTGGGGTTGCGCTTCTCCTCGTTGCGGAAATAATCCTGACAGAACTTGATATCGTCATAGTCCATGGCAAGACCAAACTTGTCAACAAAAGCGTGGAGACCGTACGCATTGAGGTTGATGAAGCCCTCCAGCTCCTCTACTGTAGTTGGGATATCATAGTTTGTATCGAGAGTCTTGACAGTCTCAAGTGAAGCCTCACGGCTCTCAACGGGGTTGATGATGTAGGACTTGAGCTTAGCGAAGTCCTCGTCGCTTATGATACCCGAGATTATGTATATCCTTGCGTTTCTCACGCGGCAGCGCTCTCCCTGACGGAGTATCTGTATACACTGCTCGCAGCTGTCGGCTCTCTGGTCGAACTGACCGGGGAGGTACTCAACGGCAAAAACGCGGTCTGTCTCTGATACAGGTGGGAGCTCGTCGTAAACAACGTCAACGGCAGGCTCTGAGAAAACGGTGCTTATAGCAGCCTTGAAATCCTCCTCGCTGAGCTTGTCTGCGTCGTATCTGTTGAGGATACGGACTCCCGAAATGTTAAGTCTGAGCGCAGTTTTTATATCGCTGAGCACGGACTGAGCTTCAACTGCAAATTCAGGCTTCTTTTCAACGTAAATTCTGAATACGGACATGATTCAGTCTCCCTTCAATTTAATTCATAATGCGTAATGCGTAATTAGCAATGAAATATGCCGGAACGAACTGTAGGGGCTGATGCCCACATCAGCCCGTCCATAAGAAAATCGTAATGCTCGGGGCGATGTAGGCATCGCCCCCTACATTCAAAAGTGTACAGGCTCTGCTCTAATCCCTGATTCCGCATTCCGCATTCAAACGTCAGACACTGCGCTGCCAATGCAGCAGTCGTGACCATACTCTTCTATTATAACACT
>JAEEGJ010013896.1_pt1 | contig 19332 bp, 18 predicted proteins | sample 8958761 | NCBI WGS metagenome assembly JAEEGJ01 (sample SAMN16246546, study PRJNA631951) | gut metagenome | biome: gut microbiome; feature: rumen; material: RS-attached | host: Bos | place: Iran: Karaj | collected 2018-10 | reverse complement strand
AATCTGTTCCGGGAACTGCATCTTTTGCGGCACAAACAGTAGCCAGCAGTACAGTGTTGTTCATGCGAAGCATCACACTGCCATCGGCCTGCTTTGCCACTTTCCCGGTCTCAATTGTGATGGTTCTCCCATCAGGCAACTGAATACTTTTCGTAATTACGTTCATCTTGTATAAAAAACATCTAAAAATAAAAAAAATGCGCCATGGCGCTAAAATTGGCGACAAAGGTACACATTATTAAATACAAAAACGAATATTCCTCCATTATTTTTCTTTTTTTATGAAATTATCACTAAAACAAAAGGGTGCGAACCATTGGCTCGCATCCTTTTCTTAGAAGAGTCAGGGAGTTTCCTTTAGTTGGGATCAGAGCCGCCACCACCAGAAGCCTGGGCTGTGATGGTGAACCAGACGGTACCGCCATGGTAAACCACCAGGCTGTGACCAGCCTCCACGTTCAGACCAGTGAATGCTGCACCGTTGGCATCGTGGCTGCTGGGGTTGATGGCTTCGCCGGAACCATCCACCTTCGCCGTGAAGGCTACCTCACCGAGATTGTTGCCGCTGACGGCTACGCTAGTGACAGGAGCCGTGGCAGTCACGCTGCCGCCTGCAATACTCTGACTCACACCGTTGATGGTGGCAACCGTGTTGTAGGAAGGTTCACCGGGAGTGACACCGCCGCTGCCACCGCTGGGAGTGCTCTCGCCAGTGTTACCGGTACCACCACCGCCAGCGTTGTTGAGGTAGAGTTCAGACTCAATGTCAATGTCTGACGTTGTGTAGCTGCGCTCGACAGCCTCGGCCAGACTGCAGAGGTCGGAACCAAAACCTGCCTCGTTGAGGACGAGTTGGCAGTTGCTGCGGAACCAGCTGCCACTTTTGTCTTTGCGACTGACGATGATACCGGCAGCCACTACGACGCCGTCACGGCCAAGCACGAAATTGAAGTGGTCGGTGTCAAACTCAAAAGTAGAGAAGTTGAGGCGATTCTTCTTGTTACTGCAGGGGAACTCACCTGCGCTGTTCACGATCTCGGTGCTCATGGGAGCGCCGCTTCCGTCTGCGTTACGAGGGTTGAGGATGATGCGGGCATAGTTCACCTTGTACTTGCCATCACGCTTTTGAACGGTGACAAAGGTCACCTGGTCACCGCGATGAAGGCCCCATGCGTTGATGAAGTCTGCGTAGGTGCGACCAGGAACGTTGACATATGCCACGTGACCGCCTTCGGCATCGATGCTTACAGAAACCCCGGGAAGATGACCTTGTGAGATGATGGCAGCATAGGGAGTCCATTTGTCGCTCTCAATAGGAGAGAACTGAAAGTACTGATTCAGGCTCTGACCAGAATCCTGAAGAACTGTTGCACGCTCACGGAGGTTGCGCGTATTAACTGCACGGAAGCGGTTGGAGCACTGGGCACCATTGCTGAAACCTTCGAAAGAGTGGTCACAGATTTCCTTGAACTTGGCGTAGGTCATGCCAACCGCCTTAACCAAGACACGCTGCAGTGTCTGAGCGTCTGTCTTTGGGTTCTTCGGAGTGGAGATTTCGCGAGCTAGGGTCTCGCCTTCGCTCTCGTAATAGGTAATGTTACCAATCTTACCAACGAAACCACGGAATTGTTTTTTTACTTTTGCCATAATTGTAATTCTTTTAAAATGAATAAATTTGATCTTACCCTTGATGACTGGGTTTTGCTCGAGCTTGTTTTTGATCATCAGTTTGAGATCCTGACGCAAAAGTAGGGCGGATTTAGAGACTAAACAAGGGAATTTCTGCCTAGTTTTCAGCAATCCAGTATAAATCTATTCCCAATCCAGTTCCCATCCAGTAAGACATAAAAAAGGGAACCGGCACAGGCCGATTCCCCTCGTTTTTATGATCAAATCGTATGGTTACTTTTTAGGTAGCTGAGCGTTCCAATTCGAATATCCCGCTTTATATAGTTCCGCATCGTGGAGTACTTTCCACAAGTCTTTCGAGATATTCGTGCATACACCGTCTTCGTACTTCTTCTTCACAAGCGCAATAATCTGCTTGTTATCCAAATCCTTCAATGGTTCCAAGAACCGTCTTGCATGGTCTTCAGAGGTAAAATACACGGAAACTTTTGCCAGAAGGACAGGGTCTACTTTCGTCTTAGCCCCGGGGACGTCAAGAATTGGCACTCCCTCGCCAGGACGGATATTATCCAGTTCTTCAAGTTTCTTTTCGTATTCGTCGCTGAGCATAATCCCAGAATTAGCCTTCAAGGCAAGAATCACCTCTTTGGCATATTTGCGTGCCCAATACATCTTGCCGTTCAATTTGTCAATCAGGTTCACAGATCCTCTCGCCACCAGTTTCTTCGGTATCATCTCTTCCTGTCCTGACAGATTAGGATTGTCTCCTTTACTCGGATACGTTTTGTTTTCCCAATTTTGGATAAGATCATCCAGTTCGTCATCTTTCATGCCACTTGCTTCAATTGGTTTCGGATGCAAAAATACTAAATTTCCTGCATTCACATCGTTTTCCCGCTAATTATTTAACGATTTCAGAGAAGCCCCGCACACACTCAAGAACAAATCTTCAGTGTTTCCTCATGTTTAAGTCATACTTAAAACAGAGCCTTGAAGACTGAGTTCGGATAGAGTATCCTATGAGATGCCTATGAGCAACCTATGAGATACCTATGAGCAAGGAATGGGTAATCCATGAGTAAAATATGGATAGGTTTTTACTTGGGCATCTGCAGGATGAAGCGGCAGCCTTCCTTGTAGTCTTTATCGTAGACGAGGTCGCCACCCAGGCTGATTGCGTGGTGCTTGCAGAGGGGCAGGCCGAGTCCAAGACCTGTCGACAGGTCGTCCATCTTGCGGAAGGGCATGTTGATCAGTTCGTCGGCGTTCTCTGGCAGTCCAGGGCCCACGTCGGTGATGGTAAAATTGACGGTGGTCTCGGTCTGCGACACGTGTAGGGTGATGTGCTTGCCGTCGGAGAATTTGGCGGCGTTGTCGAGGAGTTCCCGGATGGTGCGCCTCAGGTAGATGTGGTTGGTCAGTATCTGGACGGCGTCAGACAGTTCGCTCTCAAACTTGACATTCAGCTTCTGGAAGTGCCCAAGGGTATAGTCGATACTCTCGCGGGCAATCTCGTTGCACGACACCTCGTCTGTCCGTTTGCCCATCATTTCTTCTTCGCTGCCTGTGGCGGAACTGTCGAGGAGCATCAATACCATGCGCTTCAAAGAGATGACGTTGGTCTTCATCATGCCGGTGATGTCGTTCAGGTTTTCTTCGTGGAACCTTGAGCTGCCGGCTTTCTTGCTGTAGGAAACAATGTGGTCGAGCATCACGTTGGCAAAGCCTAGGATGATGTTCAGCGGGGTGCGTATCTGGTGTGACAGGTTCTGAATGGACAGGGTCTTCTGCTTGACGGCCTCTTCTGCCTGCTCCATGTCACGGGTGCGCTCCACGTTGTGTTTCCTGATTTCCTCAGCGGTCTGTCGTATTTTTCCCAGATGGTTATGGAGTGCCTGCTGCATGTCGGCAAAGCCGTTTTGCAGGTGACCGATGTCGTCGTTCTGATCGGAACGGGGGATGATCTCGTCGTATTTGCCGTTGGCTATCTGCTGGGTATGGTTCAGCAGTTGGTTGATGGGGGTGATGGTATTTCTTACTACGCTGTAGCACAGCCACAGCATGGTCAGCAGTCCGAGGAAGATGATGATGGCGATGATGTAAGCCAGCTGGTGGTATCCTGCCAATACTTCGCTGTCGGGGCATACCATTGCCAGGCTCCAGTCGGTGCCGGGAATGGGATGGTAGCACACGTGGCAGCGGCGGCCGTTCACGTTGACGTGCATGGTGCCCTGCTTGCCCTTTGTCATGTCGTATCCCAAGGCTATCAGGTCGGCATTGCGGTCTGGTTGGGCATCGGTATAGATGGTCTTCCTGAAAAGGCGTGTGGTGTCAGGATGGATAAAGTAGCGTCCGTCGCCTCCAAGCAGCACGAAATAGGCATCAGGGTAGGGGTGTTCCGTAGCAATAATGGACTTTGCCAGCTGACTGAACGAGAAGTCGGTAGAGACGACTCCCAGGATTTCACCTTTCTCCGAACAGAGCGGACGGCAGTAGGTGGCAACGGCCTCGTTATGGTCAATCTTCCCCTCTGTGTGTCCGCTGAAGGGTTCAACCCAGCAGGCTTTACCGTGCCTTAACGGTTCCTTGTACCATATCTTGTCGGTATATTCGTAGTCGGTCTCGCGTACAGAGACGATGCTATCGCCGGCTCCCGGTGTATCATCGTCAAACAGTCGTTCGTTGACGGTGTAGACGGAGAAATAGCGTCCGTACTGGGGGAAGGTATTTGGCTCGGCACTGACGGAACAGCTGAGGATGTTGGGGTTGAGGCGTACGATGCGCCGGGAGACGGACTCCAGGGAGTCGGGCGTGAAGTTTTCCTCGAGCAGCCACGCGTTGGCGTTGGTCGACGTTTCTATCGTACTCATATAGTTGCTCACGCGTTGAATCGTCGTGCCGAGGATGCTGTTGGAGCGTTCGATGGCTTCCTGGCGGATGAGATAGCGTGACTGGAGGTAGAAGATGCCGAGTGACAACACGAACACGGGTGTTGCCAACAGCATGATGTCGAGGCTGAGTCGCTTGGAAAGGCTACGGCTTAGTTTACTCATGGCTCACCTCCTTTCCCATATTCTGTTCCATTTCAGACTTTTCTGGCTCTTCAGCCTCGATCTGCAAGGCTTCAATCATGTGGTCAAGCAGATCGAGGATTGCCTCACTCTGCTGTTTGATAACCCCTACTTTGTAGTCGGCTTCCTGAGGACTGATTTCATGATAGTTGTTGCTGAGTTTCATGACGCTGCGCTCGATAAGGTTCGAGGGCTCTGTCATCTGGGTCGCCATGTAGTGGAGGAAGGTCATTTTCATACGGTCGGAGCCTTGGGCGTTGCCATAAGCCTTGTTCAGCACTTCGCTACGTTCCTTCAGGGTCTTCGTCAACAGTTTCAGTTCGCCGGACTTGACAGAGAGCGAGCGCTGCATCTGCTGGAAGTGCGCCTGCAGTTGTCCTATCTCGTCCTCCCGATGTGTGTTGGGGACCATCTCGTCGTAGTTGCCTTCTGCCACACGCCGGGCCGATTTAATGAGCATGTGCACTGGTTTCATCCGGTGGCGGATCAGCATCCGGCAGAGGATGAAGAATAGCAGTACGCCGAGGACGGTGATGACCAGCACCAGATAGGTCAGGATGTTATAGTTGCCAAAGATGTCGTCTTGAGGATACACCACACCGGCACTCCATCCCAACTGCTTCATTGGCATCCCATACTCTCTGGTGCTGTGGAAGGGCTTGTAGAACACATGCCACTCCTCCTTGTCCATATGGAAAGCCTTGCCGCCTGTCTCGCCAGCCACCATGGCACGGGCGGCCTCTAGGGCTTCCGGACTATTCATGAGCGTCTTTCCAAATACTGTCTTACGTTTCAGTTTCTCCTTGTCTGGGTGAACCACATACGAGCCTTTGTTGTTCAGCAGCACAGCATAGCCGCGTGAGAAAAGCCTGGTAGAATGGATGATGTTCGTAAGCACTTCAATAGGCAAGTCAGAAGCTACCACACCCACACACTCACCATGGTCGTATATCGGCAGACAGAAGGTGATAATTGCCTCCCGCTCGGTGTCCTCGTTCTTCAGCGGTCCCACCCAGCAGGCCTGCTTCACGTTCATTGGTTCCGTGTACCATATCTGCTCAGTGTAAGGACGATTGGTAAACTTGTCCAGCGTCTCCAGCTCCGTCGTTTCGTTCGTCATGCTTTCGCTACCCTTGCGATGGAGATAAGCCATATACAAATGATGATCGGGATAATAGTCTGGTTTAAAGACGATGGCACAGCCCACGATGTAGGGATTTGTCTCTACGACCTTGCGGCTATAGGTGAACATACGGTCTGGCTGGTCCAAGTGTCCCTGCAGGTCCTGATAGACATTAAACGTCGTTTGTTCAACGCTCATCATGACGTTGTCAATGTTTAGCACCGTAGCCTCCAACGTCTGTTCGGCATTATTCTTTGCCTCCTCTTTCAGCATCTGGCGAGAGAAATAGAGCAGTACTGCCAATGACACCAAGAGCAGTAACACAATCTCACAGACTACCATCAGGTTCAGTCTGAGCGAGGTGCGGGGGAGGGCTGTCTTAAACTTTTTCCACATTTCCGATACGACGACAGACTAATCCTACGATTACCAATGCTATGATAGTCAGCAAGAGAAAGATGATGCCCAGTTTTATCAATGGTTCCTGAATATCCTGTTTGGTCACGACTGCTACCGACCAGTTGACATGTTCTATCGGTCTGTAGTAGACGGTCGCCTGCTCGCCATTGACTTCCATGTCGACAACACCGCTTTTCCCTTGCTCCAGGTCGCGTTTCAGGAATTCCTCTGTCATCGGGACGCTATTTTTCTCTGGGTGGGCGATGCAACTGCCGTCGCTGTTGATGACAACGGTATAGAAGTCTGTGTCGTACATCAGGAACTTGTTGAGCAGGTCGTTCTTCTTGTTCTCTTCGTCGATGCGCTGCAGTTCCTTGGTCAGCCATTCGAAGGTCATGTCGGCTCCGCAGATACAGGCCAGCCGTCCCGTCTTGTCGTAGACGGGTTTGACAAACGTCGTATAGTGGCCGCTGATATTCGTCCCGTCATAGTAATAGTAAGGGTCTGACCAGAAGCTCTCGTTGGATTTCTTGGCACGGATGTACCAGTCGGACTTATGGTAGTTATGCCGTGCCGAGCCTACTTGTCTGACTTCAAAGGCACTGCTGTCCACATGGACTACATAGGGTTCAAACCATGTTCCCTTATGGGGGAAATAGTCGGGCTCGAAGGCTGCGAAGTATCCCCTGACCTCAGGGTTCAGGCTGGCCTTGCTTTCCAGGGCTGCAATCACGGACTCCGGGGAGTCGAGGTGTTTCTCCACCTCGTCGAACTCGTTCATGGCGTTCATCTCCATGCCTCTGACAGTCTTGGCTATTTTTTCGGAGGCTACGTTCATGATGCCCACGTAGCGTGCATGAGTCTCGGCTTTTATGGCGCGGGTGCATATCCAGAAGGATACTGCAAAGGTGATAACGAGGACAGATAATATAGTTAGCAAAACATAGAGTGTCTGTCTTTTAATGATAGTCTTGGCTTCCTGTTTCACGGTTTTGGACGTTAAAGTAAGAATTTATTTGACAAAGATACAAAATTTAGGGGAAAGTGTCATCACTCTCCCCTAAATTTAAACTACTTTAACAGGTGGTCTGTTTGCTATTTTTTGTGTTTCTGATAGTAGTCCAGTCCTCTTTTGACATTTTCCTTGACGGCTTCGGAGGACATGGTTGCTCCGGTTACTGCGTCAACCTGGGCTTTCTGGGCTTTCTTCACGGTCATGCCGTCCCACTGGCCGAGCAGTTGCTTCTTGATTTTGGCGAAATACTTGGGCGTTTCCTGATTGCGGAGAGCCTCTATCTTCTGGATCTTGTTCTTCTGGATATAGATTTTCAGGGGGGTATTGCCGATATATCCCTCCACATCGGTAGCGAGGGTGGTGGTGTTCACGACGTATACGCCGTTTTCTTTCGTGATGACGCCGTCATCTTGCTTGGCACCGATCCATAGGAAGGAAAGGGCAAGGCAGGTAATCATTGCTTTCTTTTTCATCATATTATAAAACGAGTAATTGTATTTGGTCAGGGTTAAAGCAGTCTTGTGCCACGTCCTGCAGTTGTTGTGCCGTAATGGCGTCAATCTGCTGCAGGAGGGTGTCGATATCACGTTCTTTGTCGTAATGCAGGAAACTCTTGGCAAAGTCGAGGGCGAATTGCTCACGGTTGTCGCAGGCAATGGCTATCTGTCCTTTGAGCTGTCGCTTGGCGGCTGCCAGCTGGCGCTGGCTCAGGGGGTGTTGCATCATGCGGTCGAGTTCGCGGTGCACCAGTCGGAGGCATCGTTTCACGTCGTGGTGGTCGCATCCGAAATAGACGGACCAGATGCCAGTGTCGCTATAGCAGGCCATGCTGCTCTCGACGGTATAGACCAGGCCGGCCTTCTCTCTCAGCGAGAGGTTCAGGCGGGCGTTCATGCCTGGTCCGCCGAGGATGTTGTTCAGCAGGTAAAGGGGCATGCGGCGCGGGTCGCTGAAGGCGAAGGTGCGGCTGCCCAGCATAACGTGGGCCTGATGGTGGGTTGGGTGTGTTTCCCCTCCTATGTTAGGAGGGGTTTGTGGAGACCTGAACAAAGGAATATCAGTTTTTCCATGTTCATTCAGCCCCCTTCTAACCTCTCCTAGTTTAGGGGAGGAAATGAGTCGTTTGAAGTCGATGTCGCCATAGGCGAAGAAGACGGCATTGTCGGGACGGTAAAAGCGTTGCGTAAAGCGCTGTGCCTGTTCTGAGGTGAAGGCCTGTACGCGTTCGCGTGTACCCAGGATATGGTGTCCCAGGGGGTGTCCCTGAAAGAGCTTGTTTTCAAACTCGTCGTAGATCAGTTCTGCGGGTGTGTCGTTATAGCTTTCGATTTCATCGCAGATGACGTCCTTCTCGTGTTCGATCTCCGTAGCGGGATAGGTGCTGTCGAAGACGATGTCTGTCAGCAGGTCGACGGCACGTGGCAGGTGTTCCTTGAGGATGGCAGCATAGAAGATGGTGTCTTCCTTGTTCGTAAAGGCGTTCAGGTCGCCGCCTACGCTCTCCAGACAGTTGAGAATCTGCAGGGCAGTGCGCCGGTGGGTGCCTTTGAAGGTGACGTGTTCACAGAAGTGGGCCAGTCCCTCTTCGCCTGCTTCCTCCTGTCGGGAACCGGTTCTGATGCCGATGCCGCAATAGACCACGGGGGATATGGCGGGCAGGTGGATGATGCGCAGGCCGTTTGACAACGTATATGTGTTGTATTTCGTCATTTCGGGTGCAAAGATAGTGTATTTTAAAAAAATAATCGTAACTTTGCAGGAAATTCTGATAGTTATGCGTAAGGTAATAGGAATCGGAGAGACCGTATTAGACATTATATTCCGTCATGAGCAGCCTGTGAGTGCAGTGCCTGGCGGCAGTACGTTCAATGCCATTGTGTCGTTGGGGCGTACGGGAGTTCAGACCAGTATGATCAGTGAGACTGGCAACGACAGGGTCGGCCGTCATATTATCCGTTTCCTGGAGGAGAACGGTGTGGACGCCACTTATCTTTATGTCTATCCGGAATCCAAGTCGCCCATTTCTCTGGCTTTCTTGAACGACCAGAACGATGCGGAGTATGTGTTCTACAAGGACCATCCCAATGACCGTATAGAGTATGTGTATCCGGAGATTCATCCTGACGACATCGTTGTCTTTGGCAGTTATTTCGCCTTGAATCCCGTCATCCGTCCACAGGTCTATGCCTTTCTGGACTATGCCCGCCAGCATGGTGCCATCCTTTATTATGACGTCAATTTCCGCGCCTCTCATCGTAATGAGGTCATCAAGATTACGCCCAATCTGTTGGAGAATCTGGAACTTGCAGATATCGTGCGCGGGTCGGCGGAGGACTTTGAGATTCTGTTCAACCGCAGCGATGCCGATGCCATTTACCGTTCCCAGATAGCTTTCTATACCAAGAAGTTCATCTATACACGGGCTTCCGATCCTGTAGAGCTGAGGGCCGATAACGGGTTTGCCAAGCAATATCCTGTTCCTGCGTTGCAGACGGTCAGTACCATTGGTGCCGGTGACAATTTCAATGCAGGCTTTGTCTATGGGATGATTAAGAACGGCATTACCCGTCAAGAGATAGACGGCGGACTCACGGAAGACCAGTGGGACCGGATTGTCCAGAGTGCCTTGGAGTTTTCCGGCGAGTGCTGTATGAGTATCAACAACAGTGTCTCTGTGGAGTTTGGCAACCAGAAGAAGAAGGAACTGGAAGCCGCATTGGCCTTGATGGAAGAAGGCCTTACCTCGGAAGGGTAAGGACGAGGCGTGTTCCGTTCGTATAAGCCTTGTCAATGGCAAGGTTTCCACCTAACAGGGTGGCAATCTTAAGACTCATGGGGAGTCCTAATCCGAAACCTTGTTTGAAGGAGTCTACCTTGTAGAACCGTTCAAATACGAGTTCCTGGTGTTCTGGAGCAATGCCCACTCCGGTGTCTGTGACGATGAAGCGGACGCAGCCGTGGTCAGGACTTTCATGGGTAAACAGTTCCACCTGTCCTTCTTCCGTGAATTTCAGGGCATTGCTGACGAGTTGCCGCAGGATCTTTTCTACGCCGGCCTCGTTGCTCTGGAAGGTGAAGTCGTCAGGGAGTTTCGTCTGGAAGCTCAGTCGCAGGTGTTTGTCGTTCTTCTTCTCGGCATCTGCCATGATTTTCCGGCAAAGCGTATTGATGGTGATGGTGTCTTCCCGACGATAACGCTCCTTGCTTTCATCCTGTGCTAGTTCCAGGAGGTCGTTGACGATATCGGTAATGGCTACCGTATTCTGGCTGATGGCCTGTAGCATCATGCCACGCTGTTCCTCGTTCAACTTGAAGCTGGGATTGGAGATGATTTGGGCATAGCCGGTAATGATGTTCAGCGGGGTGCGTATCTCATGACTGACATGCTCGATGAAGGAGCTCTTCATGCGGTCAGACTCCTTAGCCTCGCTCAGGGCTATCTCCAGTTGCTCATTCTGTTTGATGATCCGCTTCTGGTAACGGCGGCGTACCAGATAACGGGAGACTATCAGTCCGAGGGCCATGACCAGTAGCAAGATGACAACCGTGAACCACATCTCCCTTTCCTTGGCGGCTTTTTCATGGAGTTTGGAAAGTCCCACCTGGGCGTTGATCTCATTGATGTTATTGAAAATCATATCGCTGTTGAGCGAGTCGCGGAGGTCCCTTCGCTTGTTGACTTCCTTCAGGGCAAGATATTCCTCTCCTATCATATCATAAATTTGAATACGGAAGTCGCAGCGACTAATCTCAGGTAGGTCTGGTATGTCTTTCTCCAATAGTCGTAAAGCCTCATGGGCTTTCCCCTCATAAACCTTCTGCATCAGGTCCATGATCTGGTACCCGTAATTGTTATATCGGGGCGTGTTCTTGGTACATTCGTCGTAGACTTTCTTGATTTGCAGAAAGTTCGACTTCTCGTTCTTGAAGAAATAGATTTCCCCCTTCAGGACGAGATAGACCTTATAGAAAGGATCGCTCTCTTTTAACAGGACACCCATGCGCTCATTCCATTCCCAAGCCTTGTCGGGTTCACGTGATACCTTGAGCGAAGCCAATTGAGCGTAAGCATGAACGAGGGTGGCTGTATCTTCTGGCAATACGTTCCTGAAAGCCTCCAGGTAATAGTGTTCTGCCATCCTGTAGTTGCCTCGTGTCTCAAAGATAGCACCCAAGGTGGTATAGACCAACTCATAGCGGTTGATTCCGTCCTCCTTCATGTCCTCCATCATCTCATGGACCTTCTTGATAGCTTTATAAGGCTCTCCGAACTGTGTGTCATAGAAGATCTCGTTCTGGCGAAACTTATAATAGGTAAGCAAGTCGCCACGTTTCTTATAATGCTTCTGGATTTCAGCGGAAGCCTTGTAGAATTCCTTTTTCTGGTTGGTGCCGAATAGCTGGTAGTAACGCTGGTAAAGTTTCTGGAATGCAGTATCCGGTTTCTCCTGAGCCATGAGCATGGCGCAGAAGAGACAACAGACGATTCCGATGAGAACTTTACGCATCATACCTTTTGTTTACGGAACATACAGATAAGTCCCAGGATGATGAACGGGATGGAGAGAATCTGTCCCATGTCAAGCGGGAGGGTGGCCTCGAAGGCCTCTTGGATTTCCTTCGTGTATTCGATGAAGAAGCGGAAGGTGAAGATATACGTCAAGCAAAAGCCAAAGTACCAGCCTGTGCCGATTTTCTCCGGCATCCGTTTGTGGAGAGCCCACATGATGAAGAACAGAATGGCATAGGCGATGGCCTCATACAGCTGTCCTGGGTGGCGTGGCATCATGTCCACCCGTTCGAAGATGAATGCCCAGGGGACTTCTGTTACCTTACCGATAATCTCTGAGTTCATGAGGTTGCCCAAACGGATGAAACAGGCCATCGAACCTGTAGCGATGGCGATATTGTCCAATACCGTCCAGAGGCTGAGCTTGGTCTTCCTTACATAGAGCCAGAGGGCTATCATCAGTCCTAAGGTACCGCCATGACTGGCCAATCCCTCATAGCCAATGAATTTCCAGCCTCCGTCAGCAAGGAAACGGATAGGTAGGAACATCTCGATAATTCCTTTTCCACTGGTCAGGAAATAGTCTGCCTCATAGAAGATGCAATGTCCGAGTCGGGCACCTATCAGGATTCCCAGAAAACAGTAGAGGAAGAGTGGCTCAAAGAGTTCCTCCTTGATTTTCTGCTCCTGATAGAGGCGGCGCACCAAGAAGTAAGCCAGTGCAAAGCCAATCAGCCAGCAGAGTCCGTACCAGCGGAACGGACCTATCCCAATACTCGGATTCCAGGAGATGTACAGTTCATAGTTCATAGTTAGACGTTAAATCTGAAGTGCATGATATCACCGTCCTGCACGACATAGTCCTTACCCTCGATACCCATCTTGCCTGCCTCGCGGACAGCGGCCTCTGAGCCATATTGGATATAGTCGTCGTACTTGATGACCTCCGCACGGATGAATCCTTTCTCGAAGTCGGTATGGATGACGCCTGCGCACTGGGGGGCTTTCCAGCCTTTCTTGTAGGTCCACGCCTTCACCTCCATTTCACCAGCGGTGATAAAGGTCTCCAGGTTGAGCAGGGAGTAGGCTTTCTTGATGAGGCGGTTGACACCGCTCTCCTCCAAGCCCAGCTCTTCCAGGAACATTTGCTTGTCCTCATAGCTCTCCAGCTCAGCGATATCTTCTTCCGTTTTGGCGGCGATAACCATTGCTTCGGCACCTTCCTCCTTGGCCAGCGCCTCAACCTTCTGCGTAAAGGCATTTCCTGACTTCGCATCCGATTCGCTGACGTTGCAGACATACAGCACGGGCTTTGCCGTCAACAGGAAGAGATTACGGGCACAGTCCTGTTCGTCCTTGCTCTCAAACTCCACGATACGGGCGTTCTTGCCTTGGTCGAGCACCTCCTTATAGGCTTTTAGCACTGTCACTTCCAACTTGGCGTCTTTATTGCCTGCGGCAGCTGCTTTCTCCGTCTTGGCAAGACGACTCTCGATAGTTTCCAAATCCTTCAGCTGCAACTCCGTATCAATAATCTCTTTGTCGCGGATGGGGTCAATCGTACCATCGACATGGGTGATGTTATCGTCCTCGAAACAGCGCAGCACATGAATGATGGCATCCGTCTCCCGGATATTACCCAAGAACTTATTACCCAGACCCTCACCTTTGGAGGCGCCCTTCACCAGTCCTGCGATGTCTACTATCTCACACGTAGCAGGGACGATACGCCCTGGATGTACTATCTCCGCCAGTTTGGTGAGCCGCTCGTCAGGAACGGTAATCACACCCACGTTAGGCTCTATCGTACAGAAAGGGAAATTGGCTGCCTGTGCCTTTGCACTCGACAGACAGTTGAACAAAGTAGACTTACCCACGTTGGGAAGTCCTACAATACCACATTTTAATGACATTTTTCTTTTAAACGTTTATATCTGGTTGCAATTTACTCTTCTACAGAGAATTCGTCCTTGCCAACACCGCAGACGGGGCATACCCAATCCTCAGGGATGTCTTCAAAGGCTGTGCCAGGGGCGATGCCGTTATCGGGATCACCTACTTCAGGGTCATACACGTAACTACATACGTCGCAAATGTACTTTTTCATAATCTTTTCAAGTTTAAGTTAGACATGAGGTTTTAATGATAATATCTGGCCGATACGCTCCACGATGGTCTCTGGGGCGATACGGTTCATACAGGCATAGTCGCCACGTCGACAGCTCTTTTGTCCGTAGATGCTGCACGGACGACAGTCGAGGGGTATCTGGATGGCATTCTCCGACCCTTGGTTCCAGCCCATAAAGCCGGCATAGGGATGGGTAGCGCCCCAGATGCTGACGACAGGAGTGGCGACCAGTGAGGCGAGATGCATATTGGCAGAGTCCATCGAGAGCATCACGTCGAGATGACTCATCAGAACAAGTTCTTGTTTGATGGATTCCAAGATATTGCTCACATAAACGCAGGCCTTGTATTGGTTGCACCACTGGGGGAACAGTTCTTCCTCTCTTTTCCCTCTTCCGAAAAGGAATATACGGGCCTCCGGATATTTGACAGTCAACTGTTCAATTACCTGCTGCATCAGGTGGGGAGGATAGACCTTTCCCACGTGAGCGGCAAAGGGGGCAATGCCGATGTTGAGCTGAGCGTCAAGATGAGAGAGCTGAGTGTCTTGTGGCAGTAAACTCAAGTCACCACCACCTTCAGGGAAGATGGAGTGGAAGTCGAGTTCTATGGGATAGCCCAGTTCCTCTAGCACGTCGGCATATTTCTGGAACGAGGTAGGCTGCTGGATGAGTTGTTTGTTATTGACGGATGTCAGCAGACGACGTCCCTTTCTGTGTTTGTTGATATGTGCCACCTTGTAAGGTCCGAGGTTAAAGCGCATGCGCAGGAACTCAGATCGTAACACGTTATGTAGGTCGGCAACGGCAGTAAACTGCTTGGCAGCCAGTCGACGGAACAGGGCGTTCAAACCCTTGATGCCGTGATACTCCCGTTTCAGGTCAGCCTCCATGAATCCTACATTAGGAGCCAGGTCTTCAAAGAACGGACGAGCATACTCGCGACTCAGCACCGTTATTCTTACATCAGGGTATTGGTGGGCAAGGGAATAGACCACCGGTACAGCCATAGCAACATCGCCCAGGGCAGAGAAACGGATAATGAGGATGTGTTCCTTCTTCATATCTTACTTCTTACCTCTCACCTCTTACTTCTTATAAAGTATCGGATTCGTGGCAGGGTCGTTATACATCTTCATCTGACGATAAACCTTCATGTATTTCCGTCCTGCCTCGATGTCTTCCAACAACTGGTCGATAGAAGTGCTGAGGTCAATCTGCTGTTCTTTTAGGATATCCAGTTTTGCCTGACATTTCAGGATGTGTTCCTGGTCAGCGTCCTTACGCTCTGTCTGTTCTTGCATGTGCCAGATTTTCAGGGCGAGAATCGACAGGCGGTCCACCGCCCATGCAGGACTCTCCGTGTTCAGGCGTGCGTTAGGCAGCGGTTTGACATCCTGATAGTATTTGCGGAAATAGGTGTCTATCTCCTCTACCAGGTCAGTACGGTCCTGGTTGCTATGGTCTATCCTGCGTTTGAGTGAAAGCGCGTCAACGGGTTCGATATGCGGGTCGCGGATAATGTCTTCCAAGTGCCACTGAACCGTGTCTATCCAGCATTTCAGATAGAGGGAGTATTCTATGCTCTCACGCTCATACGGGTTTGATATGGGGGTATCCACGTTGTCTTTCAGGTGGTAGTCGCGAATCGCCTGATTGAAAATTTTGTTGGCTTTTTCTGTAAATGACATTTGCTTTTCGTATTGATTATGGATGCAAAGATACAATAAATAATTCACAATTCATAGTTCATAGTCTATAATTTAAATATATTTTGTATCTTTGCAGCCAAGATGAAGATTGTTGTAGACGATAAAATACCTTATATACGGGAGGAACTGCGTCTCTTGGCAGACGAGGTCTGTCTGATGAACGGCGCTGCCATCAGTGCTGCTGACGTGAGGGATGCCGATGCCCTGATTGTCCGTACCCGTACCCGTTGTGACGAGGCTTTGCTCAAGGGGAGCAAGGTGCGTTTCGTGGCTACGGCGACGATCGGTTTCGACCATATCGACGGCGACTGGCTGGAGCGCGCTGGTATTGCCTGGACGAGTTGCCCTGGCTGCAACGCTGCTTCTGTGGCACAGTATTTGGAATGCTCCCTGTTGCTGTTACAGCGTGAGAAAGGGCTCTCCCTTCAGCAGTCGACCTTAGGTATTGTGGGGTGTGGACATGTCGGCTCTAAGGTCAAGTCTGTCGCAGAACGGCTGGGGATGCGTGTCTTGGTCTGTGATCCGCCATTGGCAATATTGTCCCCTAAGTTAGGGGAAAACAGGGGTATGAACGAGCGATTATTTGTCTCTCTCGACCAGATTGAGCGTGAAGCTGACGTCATCACTTTCCACGTACCTTTGACCCGTCAGGGAGAATATGCCACTTGGCATATGGCAGATGAGGCGTTTTTCCATCGTCTGTCTCGTGTACCGTATATAATAAATACCAGTCGGGGCGAAGTCGTCGACAACCTCGCCTTGCTCTCTGCCCTGCAGGACGGACGCGTGCGCGATGCCGTGATTGATGTCTGGGAGGGTGAGCCCCGTCTCTGTCTTCCATTGCTCAACCGTGTGTTTATCGGGACTCCGCATATCGCAGGCTATTCCGCTGACGGGAAGGCGAATGCCGACAATATGGTGATTGATGCCCTCTGCCGCCATTTCGGTCTGCCCCATCCAGGAAAAGTAGCTCCTCCGAAGCTGCCAGCCGATTTTCCATATACGGGTGATCCCTTGGAGTTGTATAACCCCTTGGCGGACACGCTTGCCCTAAAGTCCAACCCCTCCGATTTCGAATTGTTACGCAATCATTATCCGCTTCGAAGAGAGTATTTTGACGTGTGAAAGTATCAAAAAGCTCCCTTTTTTTCCTAAATTATTGCACAAGTTGGGGTGGTTTGTGCAAAGTGAGATGCTTTTTTATTCATTTTATTTGCGTAACTCAATAAAAATTCGTTACTTTGCACCCGCTAAGCCACATTTGTGGTCGCACACATAAGTAAAAGAAATCATTTTATTAACATTTTAAAGTACAAGATTATGTCAGAAATTGAAAGCAAAGTAAAGGCAATTATCGTAGACAAACTGGGTGTTGATGAGGCTGAGGTAAAGCCCGAGGCAAGTTTCACAAACGACCTGGGTGCTGACTCACTGGATACCGTTGAGCTCATCATGGAGTTTGAAAAGGAGTTCGGAATCTCTATCCCCGACGATAAGGCTGAGAAGATCGCTACCGTTGGTGATGCTATCGCTTACATCGAGGAGAACGCAAAATAAATAAGTTAAAGTGCAGAGTGAAGAGTGAAGAATTTGCTGCCGCCGTTAACTTCACCAAATAAATGGGTGTGCGGTAGCAAATTTTTCACTCTTCACTTTTCATTCTTCACTAAAGAATTATGGAATTAAAGAGAGTAGTAGTAACAGGCATGGGTGCCGTTACACCGCTTGGCAATAATCCTAAGGATACTTGGGAGGCTATGCTGGCTGGTAAGAGCGGAGCTGCACCTATTACACTGTTCGACCCAGCAAAGTTCAAGACTCAGTTCGCCTGTGAGGTGAAGAATCTCGACGTCAATGCTTACATCGACCGCAAGGAGGCTCGTAAGATGGACCGCTATACGCAGCTGGCCATCATTGCTGCCAAGCAGGCTGTCGAGGATTCAGGGATGGATCTGGAGGCAGAGGACAAGAACCGCATTGGTGTTGTCTATGGCGTAGGTATTGGTGGTATCAAGACCTTCGAGGAAGAGGTGGGTTATTATGGTGCTCATCGTGAGGATGGTCCCAAGTTCAATCCCTTCTTCATCCCCAAGATGATTGCAGACATTGCCGCTGGTCAGATTTCGATTATCTACGGTTTCCACGGCCCCAACTATATCACCGCTTCTGCCTGTGCTTCTTCGTCGAACGCACTGGCTGATGCTTTCAACCTGATTCGTTTGGGTAAGGCCAACGCCATCGTTGCTGGTGGTGCTGAGGCTGCTATCTGCGAGACAGGCGTTGGTGGTTTCAATGCCATGAAGGCTCTGTCAACGCGTAACGATGAGCCCGAGAAGGCCAGTCGTCCGTTCAGCGCCAGCCGTGATGGTTTCATCATGGGCGAGGGTGCCGGCTGTCTGATTCTTGAGGAATTGGAGCACGCTAAAGCTCGTGGTGCCAAGATATATGCTGAGATGGTTGGTGCCGGTATGAGTGCTGACGCTCACCACATTACTGCTTCTCATCCTGAGGGTTTGGGTGCTAAGCTGGTGATGCAGAACGCGCTGGAGGATGCAGGTATGCAGCCTGACGAGATTGACTACATCAACGTTCACGGTACTTCTACCCATGTTGGTGACATCTCTGAGGCTAAGGCCATCAAGGATGTATTTGGCGATGCAGCCTTCAAGCTGAATATCTCGTCAACGAAGTCAATGACTGGTCACCTGCTGGGTGCTGCTGGTGCTGTTGAGGCTATGGCTACCGTTCTGGCAGTCCAGAACGATATCGTTCCTCCCACCATCAACCACGAGGAAGATGATAAGGACGAGGAGATTGACTACAACCTCAACTTCACCTTCAACAAGGCTCAGAAGCGTGAGGTTCGTGCTGGTCTCAGCAATACCTTCGGATTTGGTGGTCACAATGCCTGCGTAGTTTTCCGTAAGTATGTGGGTTAACGACATCATTGATAGAATAAAGCTCCCTTTCCGCAAGGAGAAGGAGCTTTTTTCTGCCCTTTACGACATTTTGGGCTTCTATCCTCATAACATCGAGCTTTACAAGCAGGCTCTGCTGCATAAGAGTGTTGGCAAGCGGAACGAAAAGGGACGTCCGCAGAATAACGAACGCTTGGAATTCTTGGGTGACGCCATTCTCGATGCTGTCGTGGGTCATATTGTTTTTCGCCATTTCGAGGGTAAGCGTGAGGGTTTTCTCACCAATACGCGTTCGAAGTTGGTCAGTCGTGCTACACTTGGAAAGATTTCGCAGGAGATGGGTATTCCCCAGTTGATTATGTCTGCAGGTCATTCCACTTCACACAATTCTTACATGAATGGCAATGCCTTCGAAGCCCTTGTGGGAGCGATCTATCTCGACAAAGGCTACGATGCTTGCATGCGATTTATGGAGAAGCGCATTCTCGCCCAGCTCATCAATATCGACAAAGTAGCCTATAAGGAGGTTAACTTCAAGTCGAAGCTGTTAGAGTGGAGTCAGAAGAATCGTGTGAAGTTGGAGTTCCGCGCACAAGAACAGAAGGGTAACGACAATAATAGTCCGGTCTTTACGTCACAAGTGTTTCTGGAAGGCTTAGAAGGATGTAGTGGAACTGGCTATTCGAAGAAGGAGAGCCAGCAGAATGCTTCGAAGGAAACCCTCCAGCGTCTGCGTCGCGAACCACAGTTCATTGACAGCATCTTTGCTGCGAAGGCCGATCGTACGAAGATGGAAGAGGAACCCGTTATGGCAGCTCCAGATATCGAC
>JAEEGJ010013893.1_pt1 | contig 19337 bp, 4 predicted proteins | sample 8958761 | NCBI WGS metagenome assembly JAEEGJ01 (sample SAMN16246546, study PRJNA631951) | gut metagenome | biome: gut microbiome; feature: rumen; material: RS-attached | host: Bos | place: Iran: Karaj | collected 2018-10 | reverse complement strand
TGGACGGAAAACCGTGTCGATGAATGCAATGCTTTCTTCGGGCAAGTTGAACATGAAATCGGAATTGTTGTCGCGCAGGGCGAAAACCTTATATTCGTTTTCGGCAACGAAGTTTATGTAGAAGTTACCCTTTTTGTCAACCTTTGTAATGTAGTCTGGAATTTTGGTTGCTATTGCTGTGTCGGAGAAATCTGTGTATAGCATAACCCACGCATCGTCAACAGGTTTTCGGGTATATGAATCGAAAACCGTGCCAGCAAATTGCATAGAGTCTATTTCGGGACCAGTGGAAAACGCATACACAAAACTGTTCATTGCATTGTTTTCGTTGATGTCGGCAATTGCATCGTTGAAGTTGAGGCAATAAGTGGTATTGGGCTTCAGCTGTGTAGTATTCAGTTTGATTTTCAGTTTCTTGCCACTTACTACTGCAGTCGGCCTTTCTTCCATTGGAGGCGACACAATCAGTTTGGATGAGACATCGTTCAGTTTGATGTACTCGTTGAATTTCACAATTATGTACTTCGACTTGTGCTTTGAAGAGAAGTTCGTAGAGCCGTTTTCGGGAGAACTTGCCTTTGCCTCGGGAGGTGTAACATCCTTGGTTCCGCCAGTTAGCGCAACCTGCTTGGCGCATGCAAGTACAAGCATACCTGCAAGCACAGCAACCAATATGCTTAAAATCCGTCCCTTCATCAGACTAAACGAAGCAAGGAAACATGTTTAAAACACATTTCCCAATTTATCTGCAGACGACAGTTTTTACTTTACTTCTGCTACGGTGAACTCGTACGATTCGATTATCGGGTTTACGAGAACCTTGCTGCAGAATTCGTCAATCTTCTTGCTGGCTTCAGCTTCGGATGCTGCTTCTATTTCGACATCGATGTGCTTGCCAATGCGGACATTGCGAAGTGTTTCGAATCCGGTCTTAACTGCGCTGTTCAATACAGCCTTTCCCTGTGGGTCCAACAATGCCTTCAGCGGCATAACATTGATTTGAGCGTAAAATTTCATGACAATATTTTTTTTTAGTTTCTTAGTTTCTGGGTTTAGGTTGAGACGCAAAATTTTGCGTCTTTACATCATTATCGTGATTATCGCGATTAATTATATTCCTGATTATCGACAAGATAACATACATAATAATTGTAAACGCTAATCCGAGTACACCGAAGAGGCAGACAAAGGCAATCAACGATGCGACAAGGATTAGTTGCCAGATTATTGCCTTTATTTTAAACGATTTGATTTTCAGCGAGAACAAGCGAAGGTTAACGACCATCATTATGCAAACAAATGCTACGATAGCAATAACGGCTGCTTGTGATGTAAGTGCTTGTGCTAAAGCCGATTCACTTGTCTTGCAATAGTAGCAAACCGATATTACAAATAGTGCCGATGCTGGAGTTGGCAAACCCTTGAATTCGGTTGTCTGTTCGGGGTCGATGTTGAATTTTGCCAGCCTAAGTCCCGAAAAAACGGCAATCAGTAAGACGAAAAGGGCCACATAGTGCGAAAAAAGTCCGTTCGATACGGCGAATTCGTACATAATGACGGATGGAGCAACACCAAAGCTTATAAGGTCAGAAAGCGAGTCCATCTGCTTGCCGAATTCCGACACGGAGTGAAGCAACCTTGCAACAAAACCATCGCAAAAATCGAACACAGCAGCCATTAGTATAAGCACCACGGCAAGCTTTGTTTCGCCTTGCAGGGCAAGCACCGAGGCGCACACTCCGCAGACCATATTGAGCGAAGTCACAAACGATGGAATTGCCGCTTTTATCTTTTTCATACCTTTTTTTTAAAATAAATAATAAGTTGTCGTTTAAAATCGTTTTCTTTGCATCGTAAAAATTGACTGATGAAAACGACTGCAAAATTAGCATTATTTGTGTTATTAGCAACCGCTGTAAATTTTTTAAATGCACAGGGAGTAGCAAAATATAGCAACGAATTTCTCTCTATTGGCGTGGGAGCCAGAGCATTGGGAATGGGAACATCGGTAATTTCCTCCACCAACGACATTTCTGCAACATATTGGAATCCAGCATCGCTGATTAGCCTCGACAAGCAAATTGAAATCGGTGCAATGCACTCGGAATATTTTGCCGGCATTTCAAAATACGACTATGTGGGTGCTGGTTACAAGATTGACGACAAGTCGGCTGTTGCCATTTCTATGGTTCGTTTCGGTGTGGATGACATTCCCAACACACTGAACCTGATAGATGCCAACGGAAACATTAACTACGACAACATTTCCTCTTTTTCGATAGCCGATTACGCTTTCATGGCATCCTATTCGCGGAAACTTCCCGTTGAAGGGCTTAGCGTTGGTGGAAATGTGAAGATTATCTATCGCAATGTTGGCGAATTTGCACATGCTGTTGGCTTCGGACTCGACTTTGCCGCAAAATACGACTACAAGGCATGGCGTTTTGGCGCAGTTTTGCGCGATGGAATAGGCACATTCAACGCATGGAACTACAACCGCACACTGCTCGAAGAAGTTTTCACCGAAACTGGCAACGAAATCCCTGTTAATGGCGTTGAGGTTACCGTTCCTCGTCTTATGCTTGGCGCAGGATATTTGTTTACGATAAAGGAAAAGTTTACGATTTATCCCGAAATCGACCTTGCAATGACTTTCGATGGCAAGCGTAGTACTCTCATCCGTAGCAAGGCATTAAGTATCGACCCCACTTTCGGACTGGAACTCGGTTATGGCGATCTGGTTTTCCTGCGTTGCGGATTCAACAATTTCCAGACAGTTCCCGACTTTGATGGTAAGAAAACTTTTTACTGGCAGCCAAACCTCGGCATTGGCGTAAAGTTCTACGGAGTACGAATCGACTATGCTTTCACAGATGTCGGAGACCAGAGCATTGCTTTGTATTCGCATGTTTTTTCGCTTAGCTATTGCTTCAATATAAAGAAAAAGGAATCGCACTCCAGATTGTAAAACATGAGTTGCTTCAAAATCAGATACATATTGCTTGCTTTCATCGTAGTTGTCCTGTCGATGAGGCTTGGTGCGCAAGAAAACTCGTGGATAAATTACGATCAGCAGTATTTTAAGATTCAAGTAGTTAAAACTGGCGTGTACAGGGTTTATGCATCGGAACTTGTTTCGTCGGATGTGCCAGTGAACCTGATAAATGCCAATCACATACAATTGTTCCACAATGGCGAGGAGCAATACATATATGTGTCGGGGACAAATAGCGATGGAACACTATCTAGCAATGGATACATTGAATTCTATGGAGAAAAGAACAATGGTCACGATGAATACGACTTCTACACATCGCACGAGAGCATGATAAATCCGGAAGTCAGCATGTACAACGATACTGCTGCATACTTTCTCACATGGAACTATCATACTGGCAATCGGCGAATGACAGAATCGAGCGATGCCGATTTCGATACTCATTATCCAAATAGGCAGGAATATTGCATAAGGCACAAGCGAGCAAACTATACAGGGAAATATTATGCTGGCGACACGCGAAGCCTGTTCACTCAGTCGGAAGGCTGGATGGATGCAACTACAATAACCCAGAGCGGAATCAGCAAAACCATTGCTACAGCAGGTGTTTCCTCTAGCGGTCCAGATACCGAGATTGAAATTGCCGTGGGCGGAATTAATGCCAGCAACTCGTCGTATTACAATGCCCTGCACCAGCTTACGGTGACAATGCAAAGCAGTACCTGGGTTGATACAACTTTTAATGGATATGGTTTTGTTCGGACAAGTTTCATGGTGCCGAGTACGGTTATGCCTGCTTCTTCCGTGTTGACTTTTAAGTCGAGTGGTAACGAAAACGACAAAACTGTTGTTTCATACATTGACATAAAGTATCCGCACAACTGGAATTTCGAGGGTGCAACTGCATTTGGCTTTAACCTTCCTGCTAACGGTTCCGACAGCAAGGACTACTTGGACATAAGCAACTTTGCATCTGGAAGCGGAGCCTTTTTGTACGACCTTACCAACCATGAACGCATAACTCCAACAATTGGCAGTACGATAAAGGCTCTTGTCGGAAATACCAGCGGTGAAAGGCAGATGATTCTTGTTGGTTCTGATGGTTACCAGTCGGTGGCAGCAATAAAAAAGGTGTCTGCCGACAATAAGTTTGTTGACTATATTTCACAAAAGCCCAATGCCGATTACCTCATTGTCACCAGTAGCAAGTACTTGTCGGTTTGTAATGAATATGCATCATATAGGAACATGACAGGTTACAAGGCATTGGTAGTGGATGTTGCCCAGCTTTACGACCAGTATGCGTACGGAGTGAATAGAAATCAGGCGGCGATTAGGCGATTCTGCAAAGCAATGTACGAGTCATCTCCATCCGAAAAGCACTTGTTCCTTGTCGGTAGGTCGTTGGAGGCAAGTCAGTACAAGACAAATGCTTCGAATGCCACATATACAACTGTGCCATCGGCAGGACAACCAGCAAGTGACCAGCTATTTACTGTAGGATTGTGCGGAACCGTGGTCGAACCTTTGTATTCTACGGGAAGGTTGGCGGTGACATCTGCAGACCAAGTTACCAATTACTTGAACAAGGTAAGAACCTACGAGTCGGCAGTGCCAGAACTTTGGAACAAAGAAGTGATGCATTTCGGCGGAGGAAACAACATTTCGGAGCAAAGTCGCATCGAAAGTTATCTTAATTCCTACAGGGATATTATCGAGGATACTCTTTTCGGCGGGCATGTGCATACATTTCTGAAAAATTCGTCTGCTGCAGTGACAACCACAAACAGCGATTCGATCGACAATCTTATAAATAGCGGAATTTCGATAATGCTATTTTTCGGACATGGTTCATCAACAACTTTCGACCATGAAATTAAGGAGCCACAATTTTACTCCAATGATGGCAAATTCCCGTTTATGATTGGAAATTCGTGTTATGTAGGAGCAATCCATTCTACAACCAATACATTGAGCGACATCTGGATAAGGTCGCAAAAAGGTGCCATTGGTTTCATGTCATCGATGGACATGGGAAATACAAGTTACCTGAACACATACACGTTCGAATTGTACAGGAATTTTTCGTACAACAATTACAATCGTCCGATTGGTATTCAGATAAAAAGTACACTTAAGAATGTGCTTACCTATAGTTGGAGCACCAGCACCGAAATCACAAGCTACCAGATAACGCTGCAGGGCGACCCTGCAATAGTTGTCGGCCCTAACGAAAAGCCCGACCTGATGATTGACAATTCGTCGATAAGCCTTTCGCCACAGGAGATTACAACGGTGGTAGATAGCTTTGATGTAGTAGTTGACATAAAGAATTTTGGGCGTGCAGTTACCAATAATTTCCACTTGTATGTTGAGCGCACACTTCCCGACGGCAATGAATCGCACTACGAAACCATTGTTGACGGTTGCTATTACCGCAGGACAGTGAGCGTTAGGATCCCAACCAATATCATTGATGGCACGGGAATGAATAGTATCCGCGTTTATGTTGACGGCATGAATGAGGTCGATGAGGTTTCGGAAACAAACAATTACGCTACTATGGACTTTATGATAAGGTCTAGCGATTTGTTCCCGATATATCCGTACGAATATGCCATCTATCCGCACGATACGGTATCGCTTGTGGCTTCTACTGGCGATCCGTTCCTTGGAGCAGTAACATATAGTTTCCAGATTGATACTACCGACAGGTTCAATAGTCCGTTGATGCGCGAAACTACAGTAAGTAGCGAAGGTGGAATCATAAAATGGAAGGTTCCGTTTACGCTGACAGAAAATACAGTCTATTACTGGCGAGTTTCGGCAATATCAAACGAAGGTCAGTATTCTTGGAAAGAATCATCGTTCATATACATCGATGGGGAGGAAGGCTGGTCGCAGGCGCACTATTACCAGTTTAAGAAGGACAAATTCAATTTTATTGAATACAACCCAAGCACGCAAGTTTTCTCATACACGCAGGGACAAAGGCAACTCAATTGCCACAACCGTGCTAATGTCGGTACCAGTACATTCAATGTAGTGCGCTGGACAATTGACAATGCAACCGGACAGCAGACAGGAGGCTATAGCAACTGCAACACAGGTTCGGCGATGGTTGTCGCTGTAATTGATCCGATGACATTGCTTGCATGGCAGTCGAACAGGCATAATTATGGACATAGAAACTATCCTAAGTGTTTTTCTGCTTCAACACCTCAGCCGTATTTTACATTCGACATAAACACATCTGCCCTTAACGGAATGATGAATCTTCTGAACGATGTTCCAAACGGATACTATATACTTATATATTCATGGCGAACCGTTGCTTTTTCATCTTTGCCAGAAAGCCTGAAACAGGCTTTGGAAAACCTTGGTTCTGTGCAGATTCGTACAGTTCCCAACAACAAGGCATACATTTTCTGTACATGCAAGGGCAATCCTTCGATACACAGGGAAATATTTGGCGACGACATCGACATGGATCCGCTTAACCTTGTTGTCGACTTCACATACGGATACGTTACAAGCACAGTTGTTGGACCGTCGATGCAGTGGAGATCGCTACAATGGCAACACGAGAGCGAAGAAGGTGACGAGTTGAAGCTTGAGGTTTACGGAATCCGTCCATCGGGCGAGGAGGAACTTGTAATTGATAGCATTGGAGCCGACTTCCCTTTGCTTTCGGCACTTGGGAATCTCATTGACTATCGCACATATCCTAAATTGCGGTTAAACCTTTTTACTCGCGATACGGTAAATCGCACTCCTCCGCAACTAAAGAAGTGGCAACTAAGATTCGATGGTGTTCCCGAAACAGCAATAGATCCCAAACTTGGGTATTTCTTCCATTCTGATACAATAGAGCGTGGCGACGAACTAGTCTTTGCAATTTCAACGCACAATGTCAGCAATAGCGACATGGACAGTCTGGTGGTAAAGTATTGGATTCGCGACAGCCATAATAACGAGACTCTAATCGACATACGCACCTTGCGTCCTCATCCGGCACACGACATCCTGTGCGATACCATACGCTACTCGACTCTCGGACTTTCTGGTCTTAACAGCATCTGGGTGGAATTCAATCCGATAAACGAAGCGACAGGAACTTATTATCAGCCAGAGCAATACCATTACAACAACATTGCATCAAAGTATTTTTACATAACAAACGACAAAACTAATCCTTTGCTCGAAGTAAGTTTCGACGGGAAATTCATAATGAATGGTGAAATAGTTTCGGCAAAGCCAGAAATTCTGATTTCTCTCAAGGATGAAAATAAATATCTAGCGCTTAATGACACCTCCTTGTTCGAGATGCACCTCACAAATCTGACCACAGGACAAGCAAAGCGAATAAGTTTTGGCATACAGGAAAATCCTTTGGAAACCGTAGAGTGGGTTCCTGCCGAACTGCCCGACAACAGCTGCAAGATAATATATCGCCCGATATTCACCGAGGATGGAACATACAGGCTTCAGGTGCAGGCAAAGGATGCCACAGGAAACTTGTCGGGAGATAATAGCTATGTCATTGATTTCTGTATAATTACAAAATCAACAATTACCAATCTGATTAATTATCCTAATCCGTTTAGTTCGCAGACCAGATTTGTTTTCGAGCTTACAGGCAGCGAAATTCCAGATGAACTTGAAATAGAAATCTTTACGATTACAGGTAAGATTGTCAAGCGCATATATATGGAAGAACTTGGACCGATTACCATTGGTCGTAACATTACCGAATATGCCTGGGATGGTTGCGATACATACGGCGACAGGCTTGCAAACGGGGTTTACTTCTATACCGTCAAAGCAAAGATAAACGGTGAGGAAATCGAAAAGCGCGATGTCGGTACCGACAAGTATTTTAAGCGCGAAGTCGGAAAGATGTACATATTAAGGTAAAGAGGATTAACGATAATGGGCAAGTTTCTAGTTTCTAGATTTCTTGTTTCTGGTTGTCAGAAACATTGAAACGGCGTAGCCATAGAAACCTGAAACGTAGAAACCGGCGTCGGTCTCTGTAAAGACGTGCCATGGCGCGTCTCTACAGAAACGCCGCAGGCATAGAAACGGGCTTTAGCCCATGAAACCTAGAAACGTTAAACGTTAAACAAGAAACGTGAAACGTGCTTCAGCCCCTGAAATTTTCAATTTTTTTCAATCGTAAATCGTTCTTCGTAAATCAATTTTTTTTCTTATTTTTGTCCGTTTTAACATTTGTGCAAATTGTAACACTAACATAATGAAGAATTTATATATGGAGTTTTCTACAAAAAACAGAGAAAATATGGGCAAAATCCACTCAAATTTCTTTGCTACAGCCTTTTGTGCAGCATTTTTATTTCTAATGTCGTTCTCTTCGTTTGGGCAAACGGTTACTACTATAGCCGTTGACGAAGGAGACCTGACTTCCACCTCGGCAGTCCTGAAAGGACATTTCGAGAACAACGAGGGAATGGCGGTTACAAGTTACGGTTTCAAGTACAGCGACAATGCAATGAGCCTTAGCAACGACTTGCCTGCCGATTATACGGGAGACCCGTTCTCGGCTACGCTTACTGGCCTTACTCCAGGCACCACATACTACTACAGAGCCTATGTATATACTGACGCTCAAGGTCAAATCAATGGTAGCGTGGAAAGTTTCACCACTCCCACTGGCAGTTCTAATCCCACCGCAGGTGGCAGTGTCAATTGGATAACCATAGGCGGTGGTCCTGGTAATAATACGAATTTGCCTGTCAACATCTACTACAAATATTCTCTCTCGCAGCAGATTTATACTCCCGCAGAAATAGGGCGTGCAGGAACCATCGAGCGCATCGCATTCTACAACAATACGGATAATATTGTTCGTACAATCGACTTGTATCTGTTTACTACCGACAGGCAATCTTTTACCAGCACAAACGATTGGGAAACTGTAAGTTCAAGCGACCGTGTGTTTTCGGGTGAAGTTACATTTTTATCTGGCGAGTGGACAATAATCCCACTTACTACTCCTTTTGAATACGATGGCATAAGCAACCTTATCGTTGTAACCGACGATAATACCGCGTATGACGCCACCACTCAGAGATTCCTTACATTCGAGGCTTCTGGTCAGTCCATATATGTCAACGGTGATGATACCGACTTCGACCCGACTGATCTTAGTAGCACTACCGCCATCGGCTTAGAGGACGTCAAGAACCAGATTAAACTTGGGTTTACCTCTACCAACCCGACTTTCGAATATGTTGACCTTGGTTTGCCGAGTGGCACCAAGTGGGCAACAATGAATATTGGTGCCGAAAGACCCGAAGATTTCGGAACTTATTTCGCTTGGGGCGAAACATCGCCTAAGACTGTATACGATTGGGAGAGTTATATATACGCCGATGGCGACAGCGACTCCGACCCGCAACTTACAAAATACTGCAATGATTCTGGATTAGGCATTACCGACGCCCTTACCGAATTGGAGACTGGTGACGATGCCGCTACCGCTATCTTGGGCAGCAACTGGAGAATGCCGACCTACGATGAAGTGATAGAATTGAGAGATTATTGCGAACATGTATTTACTACGCAAAACGGAGTAGCCGGCACTCTTGTTACAGGACCAAACAACCAATCCATTTTTATACCTGCTGCTGCAGGTCGCTACTACAATAATCTAATCTTGTCGGAGGGCACTGGTTCTTACTGGTCAAGTTCGCTCGACACGGATAATCCGAGCAATGCACAGGGTCTTTCCTTAGGATCTGACGGTTTCGGTATTATCACCTCCCATCGCTATTTTGGTCTTCCCATCCGTCCTGTATATGATCCGTCGCAAACCGCTGGAAATTTTACACCTGCAAGCCTTGAAGACTACGAATTTACTACAGGCACCGATGGAACCGCCTATTCGCCGTCATTAACACAACTCATACAGTCGGGACAGGACGACCAGGCATCCGAGTTGACAGAAATCGGCTTCACTTTTACATACGACGAGGTTGAATACACGCAGTTCTCGGCAAACTCAAACGGAAGAATGAGGCTGGGCAATGAAGTGATTACCGATGCATATAACAATCCGTTTACTCAGGATAATTACGAACAGAATACACCGGCCATAGTTGGTGTGGGCAGAGATTTGTCAACAGGTGCGGACGGCTATGTAAGCACAGGCTTGTACGGTTCTTCAGGCTCGTATATAAGGGTTGTTGAATTTTTGTTGGCTACGACTTCTGACGCTGCAAGTGACGAATATATAAAGTTCCAGGTTCAGTTGTTTGAGGCTACTGGCGAGGTAAGGATTGTGTATAGCGATTACGAAAACGCTCCGACCGCTTACCAGATAGGCATAGGAAATGCCGACGCAACCAAGTTCTGGTATGTTGACCCGAACAGCCATACCGCCGCGTATGCTACGGAAAGTACTGAAACATCGTATAGCGGTCATCCGGGAATTGGCAGGTATTATTCGTTTGCACCGCCAGTTCGGAATAACAATTCCAATACCACCGACCACGAATATGTTGACCTCGGACTGCCAAGCGGTACGTTGTGGGCAACAATGAATATTGGTGCCGAAACCCCCGAAGATTTCGGAAGTTATTTCGCTTGGGGCGAAACCTCGCCTAAGAGTTCATACAATTTGGAAAGTTATACTCACGCCAACGGCTACAGCGAGGACGACCCACAACTTACAAAATACTGCAATAATGCCTCATTAGGTTACAATGGCTTTACCGACGAACTTACCACATTGGAGGCTCGCGACGATGCCGCTACAGCCAACTGGGGCAGCAACTGGAGAATGCCGACCTTCGCCGAGGTAGAAGAATTGAGGGACTATTGCTCACACGAGTTTACTACGCAGAACGGAGTATCCGGCACTCTTGTTACAGGACCAAACAACAGGTCTATTTTTATCCCCGCAGCAGGAGGTCGCGTTTGGGAATCTTCCACGGATGAGGGGGAAGGCTCATACTGGGCAAATTCGCTCTCCACGAGCAGTCCGATAGACGCACAGGGTTTCCACTTCGAAGACAATACTACTTATGCTTTCACTGCGCACTCCGCTAGACGTTATTATGGTTACCCAATACGTCCTGTATATGCAACATCGCAGACCGCCAACAACCAAACCGGCACCTTTACCGATGACCGTGATGGCAGAACATACGCTACCGTTACTATCGGCGACCAGACTTGGATGGCAGAAAACCTGAGATACGACAACTCTGGAAGTATGACCGTTGCACAATCTGGCGAACAAAGCGAAACCGACCCATACCTTTATTATCCGAATGGTGATTCTCAAAATCTTGAAACCTACGGCTATCTCTACAACTGGCCGGCTGCTATGAATGAAGAAAGCAGTAGCGATGCCAACCCGAGCGGTGTGCAGGGTATTTGCCCCGAAGGATGGCACTTGCCGAGCAATGCCGAATGGACACAGTTGACTAACTATTTGGGCGGTGAAACTTATGCGGGTGCTATGCTTGCAGGAAATGAAGACTTGTGGCCAACTGAAATATTAACAAATTCGGAATATTTTGGCGAAAGCGGCTTTAATGCACTGCCTGCTGGTGACTACCGCGCTAGTCTGCAAAATCATACCAACCTAGGAAGCATAGCATACTTTTGGACGGCAAGCGAAAGCAACAGCAACTATACAACTATAATAAGCATCGATTATCAACACACGTACCTTGATGTTAGCAACTACGGTTATAAGAATAATGGCTACTCTGTCCGCTGTGTAAAGGATGCCGGAACCGTTGCTGATGGTCCTTCCGACCCGACTGGCACTCACAACAACCATGGTTATGTTGACCTTGGCCTGCCAAGCGGTACAATGTGGGCAAACGTAAATGTTGGCGCAAGCAATCCATCGGACTACGGCAGTTACTACTCTTGGGGCGGGGTAACTCCTCCAGACTCATACGAATCATACGACTGGAGCCATTACAATTTATGCGACGGAAGCAGTGCTACTCTAAACAAATACTGCACAAACGGCGATTATGGTACCGTCGATAATCTTACAACCCTCTCCATCAGCGACGATGCCGCATCGGTAAACTGGGGCGGAGAATGGAGAATGCCTACATCTGCCGAGTACCAAGAACTTATAGACAATTGTACTTGGGAATGGTCTGAACAAGACGGTAAGGAAGGCTACCTAGTACGTGGCGACAATGGCAATTCAATATTCCTTCCTGCCGCAGGCTATCTGGATTCAAGTGGCGAACATAGCATTGGTTACGATGGCAACTATTGGTCAAGTTCACTTAGGGAAGAATATCCTTCTTACGCTTGGAGTATACTATTCTATTCAGGCAGCAAAGAAATGTATTACCAACACGAACGCCCAGAAGGTCTCGCCATCCGTCCGGTATATGCACCATCAAATACCGCTAATAATACAACAAACACTGACGAAATTATCTATCAGTGCGACTTCGATGACGATGAAGAAAATGCAAACTGGACAATACAAGGAGAAAACAGCGGACAGCCAAACTATTGGATAATCGATTATAAAGGTGGAAGCAATTGCCTATACATTACATACGATGGAACAAGTAATGGATATAACACGGATGAAACATCTTCTGTATTTGCATATCGCACACTTGAAATTCCGCAACGGACAAACTATAACATAACTTTTAGTTGGTTAGGAAATGGAGAAGAGAACTGGGATTATATGCGCGCATTTCTCATTCCAACATCTGCCAATCCAAACCTTTCTGCTGGAGTTTCTCTCGGTGAAGGAGAATCAGATGCAAATAACACTCCCGACGGCTGGATTGACCTCTATTACGGACAGATGAATGGTTCTGAAGTGTCTCAAGCATCCGATAGAACAATGCCCATAAACGCTGGCACATATTATCTCGTATTCTACTGGCATAACGATAATAGTCAAGGTAGCAATCCTTCTGCTCGTGTCGATAACATATTCTTCTACAAACTTAAGCCTATAAGCGTTACCGCCAACAATGTTACCGACAAGACATCAACCTCAGCAACCCTCAACTGCACCATTACCTTTATCGATGATCCTGAGGACATTCCGGCGGGCTTCAAGTGGGGCAATTCGCAAACCAGCCTTCTCGACAATTTGACAACGCAATCTTCAGGCGAAACCTTCTCCGCTCAACTTACCGGACTTACACCGCAGACTACCTACTACTACCAGGCATACGCAGTATATGAAGGCGATACTGCCTACAGCGAGATTGCAGAGTTCCGCACCGCATTGGACGAAAGCGCAGCCGGTGGCGCCAACAATCCGCTTATTATCGGCGACATAAATGATTGGAATGATTTTTCAAATGCACTGCAAAATCCAAGCACAGTAACATACAAGGGCGTTATGCTTGCCGATTATGGAGAGGACATATATTTCTCGCTCGAATCCGACTTGTCATTTACCGATGGAGGAACAACATTCACCATTCAAGAATTCAGAGGAAATCTTAATGGCAACTACAATACAATAACGATTCAACCATATCAAACTTTCACCGGACTATTTGCAAACCTAAGATACGGACACATCGACAATCTTAACCTTAAATTAAATTCATCGGCAAGCTTGGAGGGCGCTGGCGATTTTGGCATGCTGTGCCAGAATGCATACCAAGCCTATATTTCAAACTGTACGGTTTCGGGAGTTAGTAGTGCTGAGGAATTGTCATCGTCAGACGAATCTCATGATGTTGGTGGTCTTGTAGGATATGCAACGCAAACCACTATAAGCGGCTGCACCAACAACCTGAAAATAACTAGCGATGTTGCCCGAGTAGGCGGTATTGCAGGAAAGGCCGATGGAATAATAGGATACTGCACCAACAACGCTGAACTTAGAGGAGCCTATGTAGGAGGAATAGTGGCCCAAAGTGCAGCAACAATCACCGATTGCCTCAATACAGGTCTAATAAATTGCGCCGACGAGTACGCAGGCGGCATTTCGGGAATAGGCGGTACTATAGTTGGATGTATGAACATTGGCGAAATAAGTACATCACGTACTCAGAAGGCTGGCGGTATCGTCGGCAATGCAGAAAGTGCAACCGTAACCAACTGTGCTAACTACGGCGTGTTCACCTCACTTTCGAGCCCTATGGGCGGTATTGCCGGCACAGGATATGGAAGCGGAACCTACTCACATAATGTTTCGGCACCGATTTTCCGTGGCGACGAGGCTCCTTCGGTAGATTTGCAGACCGAGATTTATGCAACCGTGGGTGGCAGTACTGGCGACGAAACCGATGACTTCTTCGACGAGCAGTTAGGCGACATAAAGGTCGATTCGCTACGCTTGAGGTTTATCGAGCGCGGTACTCGTAAGACATCCAACGAAATGGTAGGCTCGGCGCTTAGCGGTTCGCTCTCGTCAGAATACTGGGATTTCACCGAAGGCGTATACCCCAAGCCGAAAAACATTACCGAAACCCCGCAGACACTTGCAGCGCGTATACCTATATATTTAAGTACACACGAATATTACGGTCGCCAGCAGAGCGTTTTCGGCGTATGGAGCGACTTTATGCTGCCAACCACAATCGACGGGCAGACTGTAACCTGGGAATCGAGCAACTTGCACAGAATTTCAATATCAAACGGAAGCGCAACTGTCACCCGTCCGACCAGTGGCGATGAAATCGTAACGCTCACAGCTTCGTACCAAGGATACAGCAAGTGGTTTACCGTGACGGTAATCGGACCTAAGCAAATTCCAGTCAATACCGACGACGCTTGGCAGGATTCGGTTATAAGCCTCAATGCATCGTTCAGCGACGATCTTGAAGGTATAACCTACGTTTACGACTACGGCTTCCAGTACAGCACCACAAGTTCCGACCTTTCGGAAGATGTAACACAAGTACATAGCAACAACCTTCATTACGAAGCAAGTGCAGGATTCTCGTATCCGCTTGCAAACATTCCCGAAGGCACCATGATATATTACCGCGCTTACGCCACCACGGCAGATGGCACCGAGTACGGCGAAATTAAGTCTCACAAGGCTCTTGGCGCACCAGTGGTAGTTGCAAGATACCCGATGTGGCGTACCGACAACGATGCCACTATTGACCTTGACATTACACTCAACGAGGGCGAGTATGATGATTTCTATCAGTTTGAAAACAGAAACGTGTACTATGGAACTGAACGCAACCGTCTCATTCTCAGCGAATATATCGACTATGAATCAGACTACCACCATTTTTCTGTAAATCTTCACGACCTTGCTGCCGAAACCAAGTACTACTATGTAGCCGAGGTTACCAACGACTACGGTACAACCCGCAGCGATACCCTTGAGTTCCTTACATACGGCACAATGACAGACAGCAGCGACTTCACCCATTACTACACAATACAGATTGGAGACCAGACTTGGATGGCGCAGAACTTGAAGTCTGTTGGTCAGGGACTTTCGTTGGGCACGACAACAAGTGAGACTGACCCCTACTATTATTATGTAAATGGTGATGAGGCAAATACCGATGAATACGGTTACCTCTACAACTGGGCTGCAGCGATGAATGGAGCAAGCAGCAGTTCGGATAATCCGAGCGGTGTGCAGGGTATTTGTCCTAACGGATGGCATTTGCCGAGCAATGCCGAATGGTCGCAGTTGACAGATTATTTAGGTGGTACAGAAAATGCAGGTGCTATGCTTTCAGGACAGCCGGCAGGAGAAGACCAATACTGGCAAACAGGTACCCTTACAGAGTCTGTTTACTTTGGTAAAAGCGGTTTCAATGCTTTGCCTGCTGGCGACTACAGCGACCCTTACAACAATTTCGGTATCAACGCCACATTCTGGACAGCTACAGAGCGCAATAGTTATAACGCAAATAACAACACCATCACCAACGCCGAAACCTATGTAAGCCCAGGCAATGCTACCAAGAGCACAGGATATGCTGTCCGTTGTGTAAAGAATCTGGATATAATAGTTGCGACAAATAATGCAACCAATATAACACCTACATCTGCAGTCTTGAATGGTAGCATATCCAATGCGGCAAGTTCTGGAATTACTGCCCGTGGATTTATGTTCGGTACCGATAGCGAGAACCTTAGCCAGAATTTGCAAAGCACCGACAATACCGCCGATTTTACCTACACGCTTTCCGACCTTACCACCGCCACGACTTATTACTTCAAGGCGTATGCAACAATTAACGGAGAAACAATGTATGGAGATGTAAAGGCATTTATGATACCAAGTGGAGTGTATAATAATTACGGATATGTTGATTTGGGTTTGCCAAGCGGTACATTGTGGGCAACAACCAATGTTGGCGCAAGCACTCCCGAAGGCTATGGCGACTATTATGCTTGGGGCGAAACAGAACCAAAGAGTGAATATACTTGGAGCACATACCAGCATGCAACAGGGACAACAGATGAAAATGTAAGGTTTACAAAGTATTGTACCGATGCGGCATACGGTGAAAACGGTTTTGTTGATAACCTTACCACTTTGGAATTGGAAGACGATGCAGTTGCAACTAACTGGGGTACAGGCTGGAGAATGCCTATGCATGATGAAATAAGTGAACTTGTAGATAATTGTACTTGGGTTTGGGATGAGCCGAACGGCATAGGCGGTTATCGTGTTACTGGTAGAAATGGCAATAGCATTTTCTTGCCTGCTTCCGGCTTATATCATGAAAGCACCTTAATTAGTGATGGTACAGTTGCTTACTATTGGTCGAATACACTTGGACAAGAGCCGATTGAGTCTTCAACAATAGCCATGTTTACTAATAATTACTATGTTCAGGGAGTTTATCGTTATTTAGGATATTCAGTCCGTGCAATTTTCCAGAAATCACCTACAGTGATGACCAATTCAGCTACCAATATTACAACTACTACAGCAACATTACAGGGTAAAATAGCAAGCAGCGGTATTTCTGATGTTACTGCTCGCGGATTCATCTATGGTAGCGACAGCGAAAATCTTACCGATTCGATAGCAAGCACCGACAATACTGATGAGTTCACAGCTTCAATTTCCAATCTTGAATCGGGAAGAAGATACTACTTCAAGGCATTTGCTGCTAACAATGATGGTGTAAGCTATGGCACGCTACGCAGTTTCAGGACTTTGGGACCACCCAATGTAACAATGTATTACCCAGTTTGGCGCGATACTACATCTGTAAGCCTTAAAGCATCAGTCGAGGCAATAGGTGAAATTAATACCAACAAGTTCTACATTGGTACCGAGAGAAGCAGTCTTGCCGAAGCTAATGAAGAGGTAATTTTCAGCAATAGTGACAGTACCATTACTATTAATGTTTACGGCCTTCTTCCAAAAACCTTGTATTGGGCTGTGGCTGAATCGGGGGACGAGTACGGTTCTAGTAGGGGCGACACCATTTCATTCTACACTTACGGACATTTCAAGGATGTCCGCGATAATACCGACTACAAGACAATTAAAATTGGCGACCAGACTTGGATGGCGGAAAACTTGAGATATGCAGGAGATCTTTCTATTGGAAATGACACAAGTTCCACTGTTGCATATCGCTACTATCCGAATGGCGATGAGAGTAATGCTGAAACATACGGTTATCTCTACAACTGGAAGGCTGCAATGAACGGAGGAAATAGTAGTGATGCTAATCCTAGCGGAGTACAGGGCATTTGCCCCGATGGCTGGCATTTGCCGAGCAACGCCGAATGGACGCAGCTGGAAACAGCTCTAGGTTCAACAAAAACTGGTTCAAAGCTGGCTGGTAGTGCTAGCACTTGGATTTGTAATTATGTTAGTTGCGATATGTTGAGTGATAAGAGTTTTGGCTATAGTGGTTTCAATGCTGTGCCTTCTGGCGTTTACTATCAAAACTACTATGTTTTTGGTCAGGAAGTGGCATTCTGGTCAGCAACCCAGTTCAACGAAACCAATATTTACACTCGTTATCTATACACAAATCGTACTGAACTTGCTACTAGCGATAACGAAACCGTAAACGGCTACAATGTTCGCTGTGTAAAGGTATCAACCATTTATGCTTACGATACAGTAAACTACTGCGGTGAGCAATACACATTCGGTACTCAGACATTAACTGCAACTGGCGACTACGAAGAAACATTCACCTTAGGAACCGACAAGGATAGTATTGTTTATCTGCACCTTACAATGTACCCCGCACTTACGGCAACCATCAACGAATTTAGCAACGGCTGCTACGGTGCAAACAACGGCTATGTGGAAGTAACGGCAGGTGGCGGCGCAGGCACATACACCTACAACTGGAATACCCCCGAAACACAAACTACCGCACGAGTGAACAATCTCGGTGCTGGTGAATACGCCGTGACCGTAACCGATGCGGCAATGTGTACTGCAACAGTTTCGCAGACACTCACCGCACCAGCCGAACTCACGGCAACAATCAATGGTAACAATCCAAATTGCTTCGGTGATGCAACAACATTGACAGCAAGTGCAAACGGTGGTACGACAGACTATTCTTACGCTTGGAGCAACAACGAAACAACAGAAAGCATTGCTGTAACGCCAACAGCAACAACAACCTATACCATTACCGTAACCGATGCAAACAACTGTACGGCAACAGCCTCGAAGAACATTGTTGTAAATACACAACTTACGGTTTCAGTTTCGGGCGATACCCAAGTACAGTGCTTTGGCGATAATACCGCAACCCTTACCGCTTCGGCAAGTGGCGGTTCAATGGCAATGGGTTACACCTACGCGTGGAGCAATTCACAAAGCGGTCAGAACATTACAGGTGTTGGTGCTGGAACATACAGCGTAACCGTAACAGACGGCAACGGCTGTACGGCAAGCGCAAATGCAACGGTAACAGGTCCGACCGCAGCACTTTCGGTAAGCATTTCGGCTACAAATAATACTCTTACATGTAGCAATTCATCTGCAACACTTACTGCAACTGTAACTGGTGGAACGGAAGATTATACTTATACTTGGAGCAATAGTGTGACAAATAATACAACAGAGGTTACTGCCCCAGGTACATATATGGTAGAAGTTTCCGATGCAAACAGTTGTACGGCAGAGGCAACGCAGACTATAACGCAAGATATTACAGCGCCAACCGTTACAATTGATAACACCGAAACCGAACTCAACTGTAACCGTACATCGATAGCACTTACGGCAACTGGCAATGGCGCTTCGTATGTTTGGTCAAATGGCGAAACCAATGCTGCAACTACAGTGATAGCTCCTGCTACCTACACAGTAACGGCAACTGGTTCAAACGGCTGTACCAGTGATGCAAGCACAACAATAACCCAGGTTGATAACCCGACAGTT
>JAEEGJ010013891.1_pt1 | contig 19338 bp, 11 predicted proteins | sample 8958761 | NCBI WGS metagenome assembly JAEEGJ01 (sample SAMN16246546, study PRJNA631951) | gut metagenome | biome: gut microbiome; feature: rumen; material: RS-attached | host: Bos | place: Iran: Karaj | collected 2018-10 | reverse complement strand
TCATTCCGGCGAAGGCTATTGGTATTTGCAAGCCGGAATCTTGATTGAGATGTAAAGCCTGCTGTCATCCTGAACCCGCGTCTCCGTCACCCTGAGCAACGCGAAGAAATGAGTGCTCATTGTCGTCATCCAGAGCGCGTTAGCGCGAAGGATCCAGTTATTTTTTTTATATTGAATATTATGAACAAAATGACATGTCCAATAGTCAAGGTCTTGACAATCTGCGTCTTCGTTTTGGCGGCGTTGTTTTTTCAGGGTTGCCCCTATATCGCTCATGATTCGTCTGATGCACCGGAACAGGTGACGGCCGAAGATGTTAAGGGATGTTATTATAGCGAACAAGTTAAAGAAGATACCTACATAGATAAAAAACTCCCTAATGTAGATGGCGGGTATTCCGCCATGGGACGTGAAAAGCGATATGACAGAATTCTTTGTAAGGAAATCTGCTTTGAAGGCGATAGCGCAACGGTCGTTGTACGTGGCTTTGCTTTGACTTACGATACCACAGGCCAGATTGTCGAAGACACCATCCCTTATACTCTGAGGGGCGCGACTATATCTTATAGCGACAGCGGAGAAATTCACACTATATGGGATTCGAAGGAAACTGTTTATAAGGAAACGTTCCCGGTGTCTTTTTTGGAGCCGGCAAATGACGGTGTTTTCCACAAAAACATTATGACCTATTTCCCTGTTAGTATGAATACGGATAAACCGACGTATCATTCAGGAGATTTTATAATGTTTGGCGCATCAAAGCTCAGTGAAGGTGTGTTTTCGAGAGACGGCGCTTTTAGAAAAATATCTGTTACGTATTATTCTTCCGAAGAAGTTTTTTCTACAAAAGGATGGGATGTATGCAAAGGATTTTAATACTCGTCCTTTTTATTTGTGGTTTTGCTAACGCGGCCTTTTTAGATATCGATCTTAAGGATAGTCGTCTCCAAACTGAGAATTATGTTTACAGGCCCGGCGGAATATTAGGTTTTGCCGCTGAATTCGGCGTGTTCAACGAGCCAAAGAATATGGCGGACTATACTCTTGCCGTGGGAGTTAGCCGTTTCGGTTACTCCCATTCCGATGGCGATGTGAGCGTGTCTGCATGGGATATTTATATTAAGCCTTTAGTTTGGTCCGTGACGATAAAACGAATTATGTTTGAAGCCTATGTTGGTTTTGGATATGTTTTTTCAATGAATAATTTTAATCCTGCGCTTGTTGATGACATGGAAGAAGACTCTGGTCTACACCATGGTGACTTTAAGTTTGGATATCGACTGGGATATCGCATAACAGACCAGTTGCAAGTCTCATTGGTTGCCAATTATCAGGTTTTGATTTGTGATTGGCATGCCAATCCTGGCGCAGACGACACCATGTATACGGGCGGTTGGGGACTCAATTTCCAATGGAATATTCCCTGGATTCCATTCTAGTTTCTTTGTGCGTTGTCATTGTAATTGCGAGTGTGAACGGTTTTCTCCTCGCTTCAGGCTTGCTTTATAGTGAGAAAATCGTTAAGTAGTGTCATCCTGAATGTCCGCGTTACGTCATCCTTCGCAACGCGAAGAAATGAGTGCTCATTGTCGTCATCCAGAGCGCGTTAGCGCGAAGGATCCAGTTATTTTTTACGCTGTCATGCCCGCCAGTCATCCTCGAAGCGTAGCGTAGGGGATCTATACAGTTCTGATTATTCTTGTATATTCTTTGAATTGAACTTAAGAGGTTGGGGCTTGCCCCATCCATTATTTTTATTCCTTGCATCTGATCGGACATCGCCTTTCTCGTCATCCTGAACCCGCTTCTTTGTCACCCTGAGCAACGCGAAGGGGCCAGTCAAATCTAGTTATCGCATATAACACTTTTATATGTAAATTTACATTGGAAAATTTTAAACATAGGAAAATCTCTTATGGAAAATAAAATGAACAAGTTTGGATTGGAAAGACAGCTCGCTGTTTTGGCGGTCGCCTTTGCATGCGTTTTCATGTGGGGGTGTTCGGATACTACTTTCGAATGGGAAGAAAAACGAAGCGGAGCTAAGGTGATGGGCTTTGTTGATGATTCTTTAGTAATGGTTGAAGATTACCGCTGTTGGAGTAAATACACCAATTATGCTAATGGTAGTTCAGATGATGATCGAGGTTGTGAAAACGCAAGGCTATGTGTTTATAATTACCGCCTACAAGAAGATGGTCCAAGGTGGTGTGATTCATTGACTGGAAGTTATACTAATGGTATGTGGGATGGCCAGTTCTCTGATTCTATAATCTGGGGACATCTGTATGTACAACGAAAAAATTCAATTTCTTTGTGGAAAATAGGCGAAAAACCTCATACAATAAATCTAAATCGAAATTTGGATGGATGTTCTGTTGTGTTTAGAGGGAATTTTGTAAAGGAATGGATAGACGGAACGTTTATTGTTCGTAATGAAAAATCGTTGAAATTTAGTGGGGACAGTTGCCAGTATGCCGTATTGGATACATTGTCTAAAACTATTACATATAAACGCCTTGATAAAGGTTTAGAATGGATTAAGGAATGCGATGATGTGAGGGCTTGGGGAGATGATGTGTATTGTCTGACATTGACGAATAATCCATTGGATTTATTTTTGAAAAAAAATGACATGGTTTTAGATTCTTTGTTGCAAGGAAAGCCTTATGGTTGGGCGGAATATACGAAAGTAGGATTTTCGGGAAATGTTCTGAATTTAGGTAATAATATTTGTGAGATTGTAAACGATAATTTTCAATGTATGGGAATTTCTATAAGAAATTCATTGGAATATAGATATAAAGATGGGACTTCTATAATTTATTAAGGGTAGTATGAAAAAGTTGCTTGTTTTGGTGATGGCTTTTGCCATTGTGGGGTGGTCGATTCCTAAACCAATGGAATCTATTGACAATTACAATGTTTTGATGGTACATGGTGCTTATGGAGCGAAGAAAGGTGTGCTCATTGTCGTCATCCAGAGCGCGTTAGCGCGAAGGATCCAGTTATTTTTTACGCTGTCATGCCCGCCAGTCATCCTCGAAGCGTAGCGTAGGGAATCCATTATGTTTATCTCTTACATTTGTGCGGGCATCGCCTTTTATCTTTGCTTTTATACGTGCGGTCGCCTATAGTGACGATGCATCTTGAAGTTGTAAGAAATTTTATATAAATTTATATTGGAAAATTTTAAACATAGGAAAATCTCTTATGGAAAATAAAATGAACAAGTTTGGATTGGAAAGACAGCTCGCTGTTTTGGCGGTTGCCTTTGCGTGTGTGTGCATGTGGGGGTGCGGGGACTTACTTCGTGAAGATGGTGAAAAGGAATTTACGGGGCATTATATTAAAGGGAATGCAAAAGTTGTTGGGTTTATAGATGATTCTCTTGTAATTGTCTATGATTTTCAGTATTGGAACCAGGATCTTGCCAACGGGTCTCAAATAACGGGAACAGGAAAGCAACGACTTCGTGTTTTTAATTATAGAATTCAGGAAGATGGTCCCCGTTGGGCGGATACCTTGGACAATATGACAGAGGTTTACGACTACGTAAAAGGGCAACTCTCAGATTCCGTGATTTGGGGCGGAAACGGTAGGAATTCATTTTCGTTTTGGAAATTGGGTGAAGTGCCTGTTGTTAAGGATGTGAGTGTGGGTAAGGATGGCTGCGATGTGGATTATGGCGTTAGAGCGTTAAGACCATGGCTAAATGGAACCATTATTGCGTTAGGGGAAGAAACGCTAAATGCTGGTGGGAGTGGTTGCCAATATGCGATTTTAGATACGCTGTTGAATACGCTGACTTACAAACGATTAGATGACGATTTAAAGTGGATTGAAAAATGTGATGATGTGAGAGCTTGGGGCAAAGATGTGTATTGTGTGGCCTTAGATAGAAATTCTTATGATGTTTATTTGGTTGAAAATGGAATTGTACAGAATGTGATGCTTCGTGAGGAATATAAATTGGGAAATTATGCGTCTGTTTCTTTTTTGGGGGATTATCTAAATATTTACCGAACTCTTTGTAAGTATGAGGATAAAGGTGATGTTATTCGACTCACTAGTTTTAGTTCTGTAGGAGTGACATTTGGTGATGGTAAAGGAAATTACATAACATATGAAAAGTAGTATGAAAAAGCTTTTGTTTATTTTATTTCTGTTTGTTACTTCAGGATGGACTATCCCCAAGCCGATGGAATCGGCGACTAGCTATAACGTTCTTTTGATTCATGGTGCTTATGGCTCCGACCAAGGTTTTCTAAGCGGATTGGTTGACTCTGCTAAATTGGGTGAAGCTTACTATGCTGCAAAGCCGTTAGACAATGGTGCTCAGATTGGACGTTATGACGAAGCTGAAGATGCTAAAACCCATCGTTTGTTGTATTGGCTTGGCCCGAAAATTTTTGAAGAAAATTATCCGACGAATCAAAGGGAGTCTCGCATTTACCAGTACCGTTCATTTTCTAATCCTGCCAATAGTTCCGATAGCAACGCTGTTGAGCTAGGCAATCGAACCTGGTATTTGCCGGGAACGCCCTTTAGTAAAAGAAGAGCGATGATTGAAGAAGCTCAAGAGGTAAAAGCGAGATTTTCCATAGATGAATTTGATACGACAAAGGATTTACATGGTCAAGTCGCCCTTGACTCTATCCGTAAAAATCCCGACCTTTATCGCCAACTAGCGTCTCGTTACATCTTGATTGGTCACAGCATGGGTGGAGTCGTCTCCCGCGAATGGATTCAGAACAGCAATTTCTATCATGGTGAAGTTGACAAGGTGATTACGCTCGATTCTCCTCATGAAGGTACGGGAGCGTTGAACATGCAATTGGACTTGGCCAATATTGAATGGTCAATAGGTGAATCTGCAACGACATCTCTTGCGTCAGTGGGGTTGCTGTATGCCGCTCTTTATGGTCCTGTAGCGAAAACAGTTGCCATTTCAAGTGTTTTGTGGAGTATGTTGGGTGGTTTTGTCAATATGGTTGCCCCTGCAATTATTTTGGGCAATTTGCAGAATTATAAAGAAACAGATCCTCTTGTTGAATATGTTGACCCTAGGAAAAAGGGAAAAGGACACATTGATTACTTGAGAAATATCGAACCCCACGATTCTCTACCGATGTTCAGGTTGCTTGGTGGTGATAGTAGCATTACCTTTACGGACCCGTATAGCGATGTTACGGATATCGTAGGAGCGTTTGTCCCGGAGATGTTTATCACAGGTTTTTCAAACCTGTTCAGTCAGTTGACTTCGGATGAAAATGAAGGTTTCCTAAACAGTTTTGCTATGGCATCGAAGGCGGGTACGCTTGGAATCCTTTCCCATGTCTCGGCAAGGGATCAGGGGACAAACCTTGTGTCAAAAAGTTCTGGATGGGCTACGAGTACTAAGAGCTTGAATGACCCAATGGTTGATGTGGATAGATATCGTTTTAGTGCAATCCCGGGAGGGTCGGATGTTCCTTGGAGACTTTTCGCAACAACAACTGAAATTGTTGTATTGGCGTGTGTAGCGATTGATGTCGCGTTGTCATGGTTTCCTGCGGCGGCAAAGGCGGCTAATGTTGCTGCAGTATTTGGATCGAGTGTTACTCTTTTAAATATGGCTACTTCTCTATTGGGTGAAAACCTTATAAGTGAGGTTTCGCATTCTCATAATTTGCCAATGTGGGCTAATACGTTAGATGGTTTGCGTAAAGGAACTAGTTCTTATTCTCGCATAAGTGCAGGAGATACAAGTTGGTCTCCCTATCTCATGGAAGATTTCCTTTACGAACGTCCTTTCGTGAACTTGGCATTGAACGACTTGCATACGCTGGACTCCTTGCAGAAAAATTCAGATGAAAGTGACGATTTTAGAGGTCTTGTTGCTCTCTTGAAGAAAGTTTCTTCTGCAAAAAAGGCGGCAGTTCGTGATTCCGTTTTGAATGCAGTATCATCTTTGAAAACGTACCGACAGCAAATAGAGGAAATGTTAAGCGATAGCTGCTTGAATATTGATTCATGTCTTGATTCTCGCTTAAGTTCGTTTGTTTCTGCTAGGGTTGCGTCACTAAATCGCAACTGTTACTATATCGGTTCGCGTGATTCCGTGAACTGTGCCACGGGTTTGTTTGCAAAACAGGACAGCCTGAATTCGACGCTTTGGATGCAGGGAGTTTCTGCGTTGACTCCGCTAAAGTTCCATTCCGAATCCGACTGGTCCAAGGTGGGCATGAAGGTTGACCGTTGGGAAAAAGTTGACGGTCTCACTCCCGGAGGTGAACCTGCCCCGAAGTCTGTCCCCATCCGTCATGTGGAACGCTATGAAGTTCCCATGATTACTGTTGAAGACTGGATTGATAAGTATTCCTTTGTGGTGGACGACCTGATGCCGCACCGCCTGCGTCAAATCCGTTTGAATTTCAATTTTCAGGAAGAAATCGCATGGGAGTGTGATATAACAAAGGATCCTGAGGCTAACGACGCTTGCAAGGCGTACAGACGTGCTGGTGGCGGGAATTGGATAAACCCGATTGTGATTGTTGATTCTGTGGAAACGGATAGCGGGAAAATTGAACGAAAAATTGCGATTGACAGGGTTCCCCATCCTGTAAAAAAGAATGGCCAGTTCGACTTTATCCCGGATGACTATGGTATAAAAAATAAGCTTGCAATCCAGAAAGACAATCAAAATACTGTCACGATTTCGATGGTGAACAAGATCGGACTCTCAAATACGCAACGTTTCTATTACATGTTCAAGGCCACGAAAAATAAACTGGATCCGGTCTGGCCTATGCGTGATGTTGTCGTGAACAAGATTAAGAATTTCAAGGCCTATGCGAGTGCTCTCGGTTATCAGGGATTTTCCGTCACCGGGGCCGATGACATAATCATTCCGCAGTTCGGTTCCGATAGTGCGCAATCTTATATGCGCCAGAATATGGATATGTCCATCGATTGGTTTATCGACATGTCCCGCATCGGACAGGCCGACGTTGATTCTACTGGCAAGGTGTATGACAAGTCGAGTGCTTATTTTGCCTCAAAACAGAATAACAGCGACCCGCAAGAAGGTGATTATCTCTGGAAGTTCTACGTCGATATAGATAACATTGCCGCTCGCGGGATCAAGGATTCCTCGAATACGTACGAAGTCCCATTCAGGGTAGATAGGACCGCTCCTGAGTTTACGCTGAAAGCCGAACATGAGTTTATCAATCCCGACAGCAGCTCTTTTGTGGCGCGCTTTGCCTGGGGCGATACTGCTGGCGTTCCCGATATCCGTGCAATGCGTCTTTCGTTGGAACGTGCTCTCGGCAATATCGCAAATCCGACTTTTACATGGGTTGCCGATTTCCCTGCGCTTTCCGATGTGGCGTCAAAAGAATTTGCAATACAGTGGAACAACGTGACTCGCGACACTGTTAGGAATCATGATGGCCTGTACCGTATTAAGGCCTATGCCGTGGATTATGCCGTGCCGGATCTGACTGTTCTCAACAAAATGGATTCCCTTGTTGTGGCCATCATGAGGGCTCCGGGAAATGTAAGCAGTTCTTTGTGGCCCATTGATGCGGATTCGGTAAACTCGGCTGTTGTGTATGGGACATTCTTTGTCGATACGAAGGCTCCGGAAATAAGCGATTTCAGTATGAAGGGACTGTCAACGGGTTCAACGGAATATTCAAGGCTTTCGCGCCCTAGTCGCAGTGACGGTTATGCTTATGCAACGGAAGATAGCCTTTTGAATATTACGTACAAGATTACGGAGCCGCTGAACGGCCTCGATAGCGTTCCCGTGACAATTGCTTGGAGCTTTATCCATCAAGATGATCCGACGAAAGCGGACCGTGCCGGGGATTCCCTGTGGATAAAGAGCGATGCTGCCGTTGAGGGCTCATGGACGGAAATGGCGGGCTTGCGACTCGAAGATGGCGATTACAAGATTCGTGCCGTTGTACGTGACCAAGCGAAAAATGTAAAGGACTCGCTTTTTGAAAAGAAGTTGCGAGTTGATAAAACCGCCCCGAATATTGAAAGTTTGGTAAGTACCCAACTGGTCTATCCAGAAACAGTTAAAAAATATTCGGCAAAGATTGTCGTAAACGAGAACAACGATGTAAAACAAAACCGTTCGGGTATGCATTGCCATTATCGCGTGAGCGGCTCGAATAAAACGACATCGTGGAAAAGAATTTCGAATAAGACCTTGAAGAATGACTCGCTGACATTCAGTCTGGATTCTATTGGCTTTATGCATGGCAAGTGCTACTTGGAGGCCGTCTGTATTGATGCCGCAGGTAATGCGACTGTAAAGACGGATTTGTTCTACATGGGCGAACGTACTCCGGTCATTTCGTCTCCACGAGATTCGGCGAATTATAATTCGCTGGTAGCAATTACGGGTATAGCACCTCCTGTAAGGCTTGCGGATTCGTTGAATACGGTGTATCGTCTGCGTTACGCTAAGGCCGATACTTCAACTTCTGAAGCATCTCTTAAATGGGAAACGGCAAATATCTTTGTAGTTGCTGCATTGCAGAATGATTCGCTTCGCCATATTTCGAAGATGCCGCAGAGCAACGATGCTGTGTTGGGCTATCTTGATCGTAATCTAGGGAATGGCTCGTATTTAGAAGGAATGTTCATGATTGAGCTTGGGACATGCGCTGGGCAAAATTGCATTGGTGGTTCTGAAAGTCTTTGGAAAACGGATAGATCGTTGGTGTTTTTAGGCGCTAATCAGGATGAATTTTTTGGAGATAGCCTTGAACCGCATGTTGTAAAGAATTGCGATACGGTGCTAATTGACTCCAATATGCTAGAAGTTTCGCTTGCTTTGTCAGGGCGATTTAATGGCAGTTATTCATTACGTTTGTACGCTAAGGATTCGAAAAATGTGGGTGTATTCGATGAGTCGGTTTCGAAGGTTTGGAGAAATCCGTACTATGGGAAACCAAACGAAACATTGTCTGATAGCTCCGCAATATGGTTCTATGAACAGGATGGTAAGTACCATTTGCAGTGGAATGGGCTAGCCACAGGTGATTCGCTGTTGGTATCGTACAATTCAGCAGGTTTCGGCAAGACTTGTGAATCGCCGAAAGGCAATTATGCGAATTGTTCTATCAGACCCATTCGTTACAATATTACCGCCTTATCTCCCATGGTAAATTCGCAATTTGAGAATTTACCTGAACTGCTTCCGCTTTCTACGGTGAATCACGAAATGCTTGTGACCGGTAAAACGGGACATTTGGTGATGACTGCGACGGAAGCGTTCCGTATTTCCCGTTTGAATGCGTTTGATTCGACTCTGCCTAAAATGCATGTGTATTTCGGTAATAATGTTGAAGATGGTTTTTACTGGATTACTGAGGGACGCGTCAGTAGCGATACGCTAAGCCCGCTTATGACAGGTTGGACTGTTGATCCACATGCCTATGGTCTTAAATTCAGGTGGAATGGCATGATGGAATCAGGGGCTTATCCTGCGGTGGGTAAGATGAAAATCTATGCAGAAATAACGGAAAATGTAACGGTGAGTCCGCATGTTTTCTTAGACTCTACGACTGTCGAGATAAAACTGCCTAAAGTTCGAGTGATTCTTCCTGATACGTTGCCTGATTTTATTTTGTCAAAGAAAGACAGCGTGGTTTTTTGTAAATCTTCGACAGTCACATCTGATTCATGTGATAAAAAACTGATTCAGCTCAATGCGATGATTGCAAAATACGGAATTAAGTACAGGGATGCCAAAGTAAAAATTCTTATAAAGGATGGAGCGAAGGAAATAGCCACTTTACAGGATTCAGTTGTTATTGTACGTGCAAATTCTAATGATTCTGCTTACAGGATTCGTTGGAATGGAAAACGTAATGACGGTTTGGCGGAAATGAAGGAATATGATTATACGCTAAAGATTAATGCTTGGCCGACAGATACTTCCAATGCTGATTCGGCAGAAGCTTTTTTCCGTGTTAAATATGCGGAAACAATGTATGACGTTTCTCCTAAAAATCCGAAGAATGAAAAAGATACAGTTCCTTCGATTTATGTATCCGAAGCTGTTGAAGAGCGTTCGAATCCGGGAGTGTATAGGTACGAGCCTGTTGCAGATTATTTGGTCAAGGCGAATATCGGTGGCTGGAAATTGCCGGATACTTCGCTTGCGAATGGAATACCTCTTGTCGGAGAAATCTCTGGGAGGCAAGAAATTTACAAGTATGAACCGAAACGTTTCAGCTTGGCTATTAGAAGGCATAGGAAAGAGTTGAAGTTGGTTGCTCTTGCGCATTTTCATGCAGAATTAGACGAAATTACTGGTAGTTCATTATGGTTTGCGAATACATGTTCAGAAGCAAGTAACCCACCGAAAAATGATTTCTTTGAGTATAGATTGGTATTCGATGAGGATAAAAGAGATACCATTGTACCTTTCAATAAGGTTTATACAGGTTATGGTTATGATAATAAAAATGGTCCAGATGGTGGTTATATGGAAATAATTGTGCTTACGGAAAGTACTTTTAATCGTTTGGTGAAAGATTCTGTTACAACTCAATCGCAGTTTGATGATTTGAAAAAAGATGCTATATGGACGTTGGCGAATTATTTAGATGGAGATACTTTATTCCATATTCCGGGAGGCCAGACGGATTCGCTTGTATTTGGATTGTTTGAACCAGATAATTCATGCAACCCCAAATATAAAAATGAAGTTATGGATGAGGCTTGTGTATATGCTCCTGATTCTATTATCACGAATGGATATAATGCAAATGTGAATTTGTTTAAATTGACCTTTAAGCCGGTTGTTGATTCCCGTTTTTATTCTGATTGGGGTTCTCCTAATCCCGGTTGTGGCGATGAAGAAGATAAGCGTTATCAAAGGGCTAATTTCAACATGGTATTTAGAATTCCTAAGTCTTATTGGGATGCTCCTTTTGGTATGGACAATCTTGTGAACCGTACGGTTCGTTTTGACCATACGAATAAGACGATTTTTGGAGATAGTGTTAGCGGTTACTGGAATGCTCTAAAAAATTCAAAGAACGCTATTGTTAACTTTGACGCCTCAATCGGTTCGTATTATGACGGAAATAAATGGATCTATGATAGAACTTACGGCCTTTTGACTCCGTTTGAAGTGCAGTATTTACCAATGTATCCTGCATTCTTAATGGAAGGTGGAGTGAATACGTTCTTGTTTGCAGATGAGGATAAAGATCATCAGCAGTCTGCTCGTCTGGATTTACACTTCTATGGGCCGAAAAATGATCATGACTTTTTTCATGCGCTTGTTGTAAATACTTCGTTAAATACATATGATTGCGATGTTGTGGTTGATGGAACGAATTTAAAAAGGTCTGGATTAGGCGGCAATTGCCTTGTATATGCAATAAGCAATAAAGATACTGTGAAAAATACTCCTTATTATCCGGCGGGAACATCGGCTAAAATCTTTGTCAGCCGCAATTTGTATGCAGGTCGCAATGTTATTGGGGGAAAAGCAGAAAAGGATACGAGTATTGCAGTGGATACAATCGCTTATCCAGCCTCTTTAAATTGGCGCAAACAAATAAAGGATTCGTGTGTAGCATCTGGACAATCATGGGATTTTGCGAGTGACGGAAGCAGGCCTTGCTATAAGTACTATGATTTCGGTTCCCGTGTTCACTACTACTATGGCGATTATACTGATTCCGTATGGATGATGAAATTCGTGAATTACAACGGCTTCTTAAAGAATTTGGTGAATTCTCCTGAAATTGCTCAAATCAAACCGCTAGATTCTTTTTTCAAGGATGGCCTTGATGCGTCTAAATTTGGAACGAAATCTGTCGAGGTTATGGCAGTGCCGTCATCCGATAATTACGATCCGATAAACAATCGCTTCTTTATAAATCTTGATACGATTCCGGTGATATTGAGCAATCTTACGAAAGATCATGTTCTTGCTAAGATAGCTTCTCTTAAGGTGGATCGTACAAAACTTTCTGTGCAAGATTCAATTGTATTCTCACCTAAGAATGATACGCTTTATATTAAAGCTGATTCGATTGATATGGATATCATTTATCGTAAGTCTGCTGATACTTTTGCCAAAACGCCTGTGCGACCGAACTCGGAAACTTTGTCTATGAACCGATTGTTAGCGGCTGAAAGCTTGTATGTGAATTATGATAAATGGTATAAAAATGTTGTCGTAAATTCTGCAAATCTTGTACAACTGGATTCCAGTGACCATACACATTTGAAAATTAGTGGCGATTACCCTAGTTCTATGGATATGCGTGTTGAATTTAGACCTGCCGATTCCATAAAAGTTAAGCGTCCCAAGGAACTCGTGGAACTTCATGCTTACTTGAAAGATAGCACGGAATACCAGTTGGCTTATTTGAATGGGGATGCTTTCTACGCAGTTCCAAATTCTATGCTGGATTCGAGATGGAAAAAATCCATTAAAGCTAGAAAGAGCGGATGGTATCGTCTCGGTTGGTTCGATGTGAACAAATTGCAGGGCAATACTCAGTTTATGCTTTTGTGGGGCGATGCAAATAAGACATCACAATATTTTGCCATGTTTGACATGATTGTTGGTCGTTCAGTGGATCCATCTGACTACAAGACCGTTAAATCTTTGTTTGAAGAAGTTAGTGTGACTTTCCCTGAAAATTCCGTGAATGGTCAAAAGGATATTACGGTCAGAACTATTGATGCGAAAGACTATCCCTTCGAGGTGTTTAACAATTTGGCCCTTAAGGGCCCGATTATAGAAGTATTACCTTCGATGACATTTGCCAATGAGTCTGCCCTTCCGCGAGTGCAGATGAAGATTAGTCGCGAAGAAATGCGTGCCATGAATGCGACTCCGCAGACCGTAAGGCTTTACAAGATTGATACGACCAGTAAGAAATTTGTTCCGCTCGATCATGCTTTGTATGGATTCTTGAATGCTGATGGAAGTGCCGTCATGGAAAATGGCGATACTCTAAAGTGTGATGATAGTAATAAGATGACAAAGAAAAGCTGTGCGGGGAGGGACTCTTTATGGGCTTATCTGTTTATCTCTGCTGAAACGCATACATTCTCGGTGTTTACAGCGATGGATTCTGCTATTGCAGAAACTCCCCAGTTCAGTGTAACGGTTGTGCCCGAAATTGCTTCGGCTGTGAACCGTATTGTCCGTATCGATGGACTTTCTAGGTATCAGCTTTATGTGGATGACGATTCGCTGTGGAGTAATCGTGGTGATACAACTCCTCCAAATAAGCTTGTGTTTACTGCTGATTCCAACGGCTTTGCACAGGTAACCTTGCCATCGCGAGGACAAGCAATCGATACGAGTTATGTATTTGTTGTTGCTCTTGGCGAGCCTGATGCAGATGGAAATATGGATGAGCTTCCGGCGGCTCCAGCAAAGGCTCGTGCCTTGACTGTGAATACGCCGTTCGCATGCTCTGTTCCGGCTGATTCTTTGTGGCTTGGTTTGGATAACGGTTATTTAGCTTATGGCGCAAGCTGTACGCATCCTGGATATGGCGTTGTGACGCTTTATCGTAATGGGCGAGTTGTTGCAGAAACTCGTGGTGAAATTCCAGATACTATTTACTATGATGGCTCAAAGACTTCTGGAAAGCCTCATGTCGGTAAAATTGCTAAAGGAACTTATGAATCTCGTTATGTAGGCGTTTCCGCAATTGGTTTGGATGTACAGATGGCTGGGCCGAAGGTCTATACGGATTCAGCTCGTCCGGTTATCGGGAATTTCTCTGTGCAGGAATCATCTGAAGTTTTGGATCGATTGTTTACTGTAACGGCCAAGGTGACTGATTCCGAGTCAGGAATTGCCCGTGTAATCGTAGTACCGATATTCGGAGAAGATACATTGCGAGTGGTGAAGTTGTTACCTGATACTGCTGGATTTGTAAAAACAGTAGTTCGCGTTACGCGCAAACAGCTTTCTGAATGTACGGGCTGTAAACTTTCTATCGAAATGCGGGCGGAAGATTACGGACATAACCATACGGAACAAAAATTTGATTCTGAAAAACTTTATCCTTATCCAACAGAACTTGCGTTGTGGTATCCTGCTCGTGAAGATGGAGGAAATGTCGCTCATGAATTTTTGGGTACTGGTCATGATCTTGATTTGACTGGTATGAAAAAGCCTTGGCAAAGTGATATTGGGCTGTATTTTGAAAATAAGTTAGATTATGCTGCTGGTAACGGTATAGTTGATTTTGGAAGCAAAAATTCGTATTCATTTGAAGCAAGAATAAAGAGCGGTTACCCCAAAGGGCTTGATTGGCATCGGATTCTAGGCTTCAGGGGCGTCTCTGGCCAAGAAATTTCATTGGAACTCCGCAATAGATCGCTTCGCCTTGTTGAAGGGACTCATATTTGGGGAACCGGAGCCATTTTGCCTTCTGAAAAGTCATGGGCTCATATTGTGGTGACCGTGGATTCCGTCTATGTAAGGTTCTATGTAAATGGTGAGTTGAAAGCAGAAAGAGAATCTGGAATTAATATGGAACGCGAACTTGAAGGATCGTTCTCTATGGGTCGAACAGGTGAACTGCCGTCCTATATTGGGAATATTGCGGATATTCGCATGTATTCTCGAGTGTTGACTGCGGTGGAAGTTGAAGAACTTTCGAAACCTGTAACTGATGCTGGTGAAGTTTCTGATGTCATTGTTGTTGCCGTGAAGGATATGGATGTGGTGAATGGCTTTACGAATGAGTTCTCTTGTTCTGTTGCCGGCAACAAGTATTTGGTTTCGGGAGATTCTGCTATATTGACCGCATCCGTAATTGTCGGGAATGCGGCTGATTACAATATAGTTCTATATGCAAGGGCGGTAAATGCTGGTGAAAAGGTTGTTTCTATAGGCGAGGGAGCTTTGGTTTCTGGAAAAATCGCTGTTTCGAATGTTTGGCGCGCAGCGACCATTTCAGGTATGAAACTTCCGCTTTCTGCTGGTTCTCATAAGCTCAAACTCAAGGTTCCTGCTGGCATTCAAATAGGTGGGCTTGCTCTCACGACGGCGAATATCCCGGCATCGATGATCGCGTGGGGTATAAGCTCTACAGACAAGGTTGCTGGAATTACGTCCGTTGATGCCGTACGTAAGGTGAAGTCTTACTTGCGCTATGAGGGCTACCCGGAAACATCTACGCTTCGTCCACGCATTCGTTTGCGCAATGTTTCTAATGAACCGGTAAATGGTTTCTCTGTCCGCTACTATTTCCGCGGTGAGGACGCATCGCAGGCTAGCGTAGAACGCTACTGGCCAAATAATGTGTCTACAACTCCATCTGTGCATTCCGAAAGTGCAAATACGGGATTTGTGGAATGGAAGTTTGTTGAAACAATTCCTGTGGCGGGAACCGTTTTCAGTGGTAATGGACCGCACTTTGGTCTCTATAATTCTGGCAATGTGCCTTGGAATGCCGTTGATGATCCGTCTTTTGTTGATGCGAATTCGGGAGCGGTTGCTGATAAGGACGGTTTCTACGAAGGTGTCGGTGTGATTGTTCTTGATCGCGATAATAACTTAATTGGTGGTTCGTGCGTTGAAATGGAAGATCCTATATCGTTTGAATCTAAAGCTCGTGTGATGGCTTTGGATATGCGCAACGATAACCAGGCGAGTGAAATCCATTTTAAGGTCGAGAATACGGGCAATGTATCTCTTAAAAATTACGATGTCCGTTATTACTTCTTTGTGGAAGAAGGCCTTGCTCCTGATTTTGAAATTTATGATAAATCTGAGTGCTCTTCTATTGCAATGGAAAATAATGGCGCTGGCCGTTGGCAAGTGAATGTTCATTGTGATAAATCGCTTGCTGCGGGTAAAATGTGGACAAATCCTGTGAAGGTCGGTTTGCGTTTGTCTGGATGGGCGAAAATGTGGAATTCAAACGATGATCCGAGCCATGATAGCCTTGGAACGTCAATGCGTGATGCGCGTGGAATTTGCGTTTTTGATTCCAATGGTCACATGATTTATGGTATGGCTCCTGTGTGGCCTTTGCCTTCTTTTGATGAAATTGGCCCAGACTCCGTTTACAATGTTGATGTTGGCTATCAAGCACCGGGTAATTCTATCCCCATAACACGTACTCCAGAAGGATTGATTGTGACTATGGACAGCTGGACTTATGTTGAACTCAGCCTAGTGACTGCTATGGGTGTTCCTGTAAAAATAATCTATAATGGGCAACTTACATCGGGTGAACAATTTATTCGTGTTGATTGGACTGGGTTTGACATGAACAAAACCTATTTAATGTTAAAAGTAAATGGGAATATAAGATCAACAAAAAAATTATCTATGTTATGAGGTTATAGTTTATGAATAAATTAGTTAAAATAATGACGGTTGCTCTTTTTACGGCTATTCCTTCTAATGCTCTAAGTTTGCAAACGGTTTTCGATAATCAGAAGAAGGCTGCTTTCCCTGATACATGCGAAATGCAAATGCGTACCACGGTAACTCTTCCGGGAATGCCTGCGCAGGTTGTCAAGATGGCGCTTCTTACGGCAGGGGAGGCCAAGTCTATTACGACAATCAAGTCCAGCATGATGCAAATGCAGATGGTGCAGAATAATGGACGTATGAAAGTGACAGATTTAAAAACAGGTAAAAAGCTCCCGGCTCAGAATATGCCTGCGCAAAATCTTGCCGATGTGAATAAACAAATGGGATCTCCGGAAGATTACAACACTCCTGTTAAGGATGGTAATCTTTGGAAAATGATTCCTAAAGACGCATCTAAGCCTACGCTTTATTATTCAGCAAATAAAAAACGTGTAGTGAGGATGGATGTCGTTGTAAACGGTGCAAATTCTGTGAGTGAATTTGAATACTGTGACAATTCATGCCCGCTACCAGGAACGCTCAAAAAGGTGGCGATTAAAACGGTGTTGCCACAGGGTGGTGAAAGTAATGTTTTGCTTGAAGTTGTTAAAGCAAAACAAAGACATCAGCTGCCGATGAAAATGTTTAACGTGGAATAAAAAAAGCGGACTTTCGTCCGCTTTTTTTTGTAACTGGATCCAGCTCCTTCGAACCTAATTCAACTAAGGCACTAAAGTGCCTAGTTTCATATATCCGCCTTCGGCGTCAGGATGACGAAGAAGCCATGTTTTACTATCTACTGAGCCCTTGGCATCTGTATGACGAACCTCTAAGTTCTAAATAAAATAGGCTAAAGGCCTGCTGGTGTCGTTGATGTCAACACAGGTGTAGCTGACCGCTAACATGTATTTGTCAAAAAGAGTTGCGCGATTTAAAATGAAATCGTTTAAATCAGCATCTCCGCAGTCAAAACTTTTGACTTTGTTGAATGGTTGCAGTCGAATAAATCGAATAGACTCTTTATCTATATATTGTCGAACCATGGATCTTTACCTCCGTTAGCGGCTTCGCGGGCACGTTTTTCTCGCATGCCTCGTTCAAAAGCTTTTAGGAAAAATTCGTAGTCCCGTAAACGTTGGGCACGAGCTTCCGGAGTTTCGGGGTGCCTCTCCTGCATACGGGCGATAAACCGGCGAGCATCCTCGCCGAACAAAATCGGAGTTTCTCTGATGGGTCTTGCCATGAGTATCCTATTTGTTAGTTGTTAGAATAAAAGTAACTGATATATTAACGCCCGGCTGGACCGGATGGCATCCTCAATGGATCCGTACTAAAAAATATATAAGCCAAAAATAAAATGCAAGGGGTCGGAATTTTGACCGTTCATTTTGTCAACAACTGTTAGCAAGGGACTGTGGCAAATGTGCTATTTGTTAGTTGCTCTAATAGTAAAAAATGCCCCGGATTTAATCCGAGGCGTTCTTGTCTAAATTCTGAGTTCTGCTGGCTGCCTACTGCGGCTCCGCCGCGTTACCCTTTCGCGATCATTTCCATGAGCTCGGAGTCGAGGCGTTCGGGATTGTTGTACTGCGGTAAATCGTTGTGGAGTGATTCGCCCTTCGAAACAAGGCCGAAGTCCAGATTCTTGTAATTCCAGTAGCTGTAACCCACGTCGGCGTCGCGGAGGATGTCGAGGAAGTCGCGCATCCAAGCGAGTTGATACTTGCGAGGAACTTGTACGTAAACGCCAAACTCGTTACAGCTTACCGGTAAGTCGTACTTGGCGCGGAAATCAAGAGCGTTCTGGATGCTCGCCTGCAACTGGGCCTTGTCCCACTTGCCAAATTCCACATGGAGTCGAGTAGCGCAATCTCCTTCGGGGGCGGCGTAGTCGCCCGGCCACGGGCGTTCAATCTTGAAGAACGGGTCGTCAATCCATGCAGCGCCCTGGTGCGTAAACGTCACCGGCGTGTAGGTATGGAAACTGTAGATGGCGTTGTCGTCATCAAGCGGTGTAAGGTCCTTGAATTCCCTGGCGCTGTTCCACTTGTTGGAGCCAACGACAATCGTGTTCTTCGGGGCATGCTTGCGGATTTCCCAGAAAATTTCGTCCTTGACTTTGTCCCAAACCTTGGAGTCGCTAGCGGCAGGCTCGTTCAAAAGTTCCATCATCACGCGCGGCATAGAGCTGTAGCGTTCGGCGAGGAACGCCCAAATCTTGCGCGTGTCCTTGCGGGCATTCGCATCGGCAAAGAAAGCTTGTTCGTGATTGCTGGCGAGGTGGAAGTCGTGCCCAGGACACTTGTGCAAGTCGAGAATCGCGTCCAGGTCGGCATCTTGGATGTCCTTGAGAGCCTTGTCGAGCAAAGCAAAGATTTCTTCGTCCGGCTTGAGGTCTTCACCTTTAAATAAATTAAAGTAGTCCACCGGCAAGCGTACGTGGTTGAACCCCGCATCGTGGATGCGTTTGAAATCGCTTGTTCCAAGGAACGTCTTGATGTGGCCGACCACTCCCGGAAAACCGACAGGGTCCTTTTCTTCGATGCAGTCTACTTGACTGAACCATCCTCCCAAATTCACTCCGCGCAATCTTTCTTTATTCATGCGTGCATCCCATACTTTGGCTGCCGGAGCAGCCGGTGAATGAATAGGTTATTCGTTTACGATGTTCAAATCTTCGTCGGCGATGTTTAAGTCCATGATGACTTCCATATCGTCGGGAAGGTTATAAAAATCTACAACAAGGCCCACCTTCTTGTCTTCGTCTTTTTGCTTGTCGAACTGGACGACGTCGTAAATTTTCATTTTGACGACAGCTTCCTGTGTTACAGGAATTTCAATGGTCATGCCCTTGCTGATGGGGCCTTCTACAATCTTGCCCTTAAAAACGAGACTAGTCTGGTCATCGCCGAGCGAGGTTTTCTTCACGTGAAATACAGCCATTATTCTTTAGCCATTAACTTTTAAATTAA
>JAEEGJ010013890.1_pt1 | contig 19339 bp, 13 predicted proteins | sample 8958761 | NCBI WGS metagenome assembly JAEEGJ01 (sample SAMN16246546, study PRJNA631951) | gut metagenome | biome: gut microbiome; feature: rumen; material: RS-attached | host: Bos | place: Iran: Karaj | collected 2018-10 | reverse complement strand
TCGTTTCAGGCGGGGTTCAAGCCCCGACTGAAATGAGATGCGGAGCATCGTTTTGTTACCGAGGAAACGCTGAAGGCGTTTTCGAGGTGACTTTGACGCATTGATCACAGACTGAATCAACAACGCAGAATGCATGTATTATTTTAGAAACATTTTAAGCATCAGGCCGTATAGTTTTTTATAAGGCTGGTACCTCATAGGCAGATCAATCCATCTTTTCTTATCGAGGATGCTCTTTTTGTGCGAGAAGGTATCGAAGCCTGCTTTACCGTGATAAGCACCAATACCTGATTCACCAAAACCACCAAAGCCCATATTATTTGTAGCCAGATGTACAACGCAGTCGTTGATGCAGCCGCCGCCGAATGCGAGCTCTGTGGTAACATATTTTATCTTTTTCCTGTTTTTGCCGAAATAATAACCTGCAAGAGGATGGGGCTTTGTATTTAGAAAACTTACCAATTCGCGCAGGTTTGTGAAGGTGAGTACCGGCATGATGGGTCCGAAGATCTCTTCGCCCATGATTTTATCATCCCAGGTAACATTGTCCATGACAGTAGGCTCAATCTGGAGCTTTTTGATGTCATGGTATCCACCGTATGCAATCTTTTCTTCGTCGAGGAGACCTACAAGTCGCTTGAAATGCTTTTCATTGATTATCTTCCCGTAATCTGGATTGCTTAATGCGGAATCGGTATACTGCCTGGAAATCTCATGCTTTACAGCTTTGATAAACTGATCTTTGATGCTTTCCTCTACATATATATAGTCAGGAGCCACACAGGTCTGACCGCAGTTTAAGTACTTCCCGAAAACGATACGTCTGGCGGCAAGCTTGATATTGGCCTCTTTGTCTACTATGCAGGGACTTTTGCCGCCGAGTTCCAGGGTAACCGGAGTAAGATTTGGTGCGGCAGCCTTAAGTACTTCACGCCCGACATTTTTGCTGCCGGTAAAGAAAATATAATCGAACCTCTGAGCCAGCAGGCTTTTGTTTTCTTCGCGTCCTCCGGTGATACAGGTAACATACTCGGGTGCAAACACGGATTTTATCATTTTGCGGATAGCCTCGGATGTGTTGGGAGAGTAGGCGCTGGGTTTTACTATACAGGTATTTCCTGCAGCTATAGCATCTACTAAGGGCTCGATAGTCAGAAGAAAAGGATAGTTCCAGGGGCTCATGATGAGCACAGTACCGTAAGGTACTGACTTTATGAAGCTTGAGCTATGGAACTGTACAAGAGCAGTCAGGACATGCTTATCCCTTGCAAAACGGGGTGTGTTCTTGATCATATATGATATTTCGGCAAGTGTGAGTCCGGTTTCGCACATATAGCTTTCAAACTCGCTCTTTCCCAAATCAGCCTTGATGGCAGCATTCAGCTCATCAACATGCTCGTGGATATAGCGTCTTAATCTCTTTAATGCATTAATTCTGTATGAAACATCGTATGTATGCCCTTCGGCAAAGAATTTGCGCTGGGCATCTATTTTTGTTTTGATTTCCGATTCTGTCATTTGATGTGCCTTTCTGATTTTTTATATGTGATATATACAATGGTCATCCTAAGCATTTCACCCGATGTCATCCTAAGTGCTTCATCCGATGTCATCCTGAGCGTAGCGAAGGATCTTAAAAAAGACAAGATTTTTCGCTGTGTTCATAAGACATATCTCAGTTTAATCTCATAAATGTGATTGATGACTTTGACAATGCTCTGCTAAGCCATCAAGACCTGGGCATGACCTTGAAGTAGAACTTCTCCAGCTCCTTTGCTGTCATAAGCTTCGGTACGGGATAGATGGGATTGCCTTCTTTTTCGGCAATCTTTGCAAGCTCGGGGATATCTTCCTCCTTTATACCGTCTATGGTATCCGGTATATTGAGGTCACGTTTCATCTGCTTTACTGCCTCGATAAACTTCTTTGCACCGGCTTCGTGTGAGTCGTGTATATCCGAGATGCCGATGACACAGGCTAACTGATGTAGCTTTTCATAAGCATTTTTGCCATATTCTTCCAGTACAAACGGGAGGAGTACGGCGTTGGCAAGTCCATGAGGTGTGTTATATTTTCCGCCCAATGAATGTGCAACGCAGTGTACATACCCTACATATGATGTGGTAAACGCGCTGCCGGCGAGGAAAGATGCATGAAGCATCTTTCTGCGTGCACGGAGATTTGTCGGGTTATTATATGCCTCAAATATATTTTCAAATATAAGTCTTACCGCATGTCTTGCGTCGCGTTTTGAACTTTTTACCAAAGAGCGTCCGATGTAGGCCTCAACTGCATGAGTTAATGCATCCATACCTGTGGAGGCAGTCAGATGCTTGGGCAGACTCACGGTAATCTTAGGGTCAAGTACGGCATATCTCGGGATAAGAGGAAAATCGCTTATCTGATATTTATGCCTTGTCTCTGCATCGGTTACGATAGCTGCTACGGTTACTTCGCTGCCTGTACCGGCAGTAGTGGGTATGGCGATGATCAGAGGTAGTTTTTTTAATACCTTGAGGATGCCCTTCATTTTTATAAAAGGCGTATGCGGTCGGGCTATTCTGACTGCCGCAGCTTTCGCACAGTCCATGGAGGAGCCGCCGCCAAATCCGATAAATGCTTCGCATTTATTTTCGATATATGCGACAGCACAGTCTTCAATGATATCTGTAGTAGGATTGGGCACTGTTTTATCAAATATAACGCAGTTTATACCTGCCTTCTTCAGAGCTTCTTCGAGTCCTGTGGTCAGTCCGTGTGCACGGATATCCTTATCGGTGACTAAAAGCACATTTTTGGCTTCCTTGTTTTTGAGCATGGCTGCCAGTTCCTGCATGTTGTCCAATATGGTGGGTTTCCTATAGGGGAGCAGCGGGATAGCGGCATGCATTACCTGTTGAAATGTCCTACAGTAAGCAGTTTTAATGATGTTCATTATTCTTTACCTTATTTCCGATGATATTTGGGATTTACCCAAAGGACTATTTTAGCAATATTTTTAGAAATGTCAAGCATGTAATAATAAAAACTACATTAAGTATTTATTAAAACCACGTATAAGGTTTTTTGATTCTAAATCGCACTCTTATTCCCCTTGACACAATCATGGATATGATGCATAATTTATACTTGATAACGTAAACGATTGTAGATAACTTATACCATATAAAATCCGGGGAGGTAGTGATTTACATGCAACCCAAACGAAATTTACTGATAATCGACGACGATGCGGATCTGTCAATGATAATATCGGACATGCTCACGGATCAGGGCTTTGGAGTGACGCTTGCACCGGACAGCAAAACCGCATTTGAAATACTGACAACAAAAAGATTTGACCTGATACTACTGGATATCAATCTGCCGGATGCCTTAGGATTCGATGTCTGCAAGGAACTCAGACGAATGTCCGAGGTACCTGTGATCTTTGCCAGCGCACGGACCAGCGAGAGCGACAGAATATCCGGGCTGGACATAGGCGGAGATGATTACATAGAAAAACCGTTTTCACTAAGGGAACTGCTCTCAAGGATAAATGCTTTATTACGCAGAACATACGGTTTTGCCGAAAATAACAGAACCGTAACGTTTGGCGGGGTAACAGTAGACATCGGAGCGCGTACCGTCACCAAAAACGGGCAGCAGATAAACCTCTCTTTAAAGGAATTTGACCTGCTAAGCTATCTGTGCGAACATCCTGATACAGCAATTGCAAAAGACAAACTGCTCAGCGAAGTATGGGGTGCGTTTTCGGAAGTAGCACCCACAACCCTGGCGGTACATATGAGGTGGCTTCGCGAGAAACTGGAGGATGATCCTGCCGAACCCAGGCATCTGAAAACTGTATACAAAATGGGTTATATACTGGAGACGAAAAATTGAAAGCAAGAATAATACAAATAACCATATTCTTTATATGCTTGATGATAGGCATAACCGTTGTTACGACGCTGCTGACACGCTCGGCAGAGTCCGAAGAGACACGCTCGGACAGAATAGTCGATTGTAATGAGATATCCCAACTGATAGAAATGGGCGAATACACAAAGGCACAACAGAAGCTTGCGGATTTTCAGCAAAGCTTAAAAACACCGTTCACATATGAAACAAACGAAAAAAATGCGATTATCATATGCGGACTGGCAGTGTTATGCATATGCGCCATATTTATATATGTATATTTCAGGATCCTGCGTCCCTTTGACAAGCTTAAAGACTTTGCGTCGGAGATAGCCAAGGGAAATTTTGACGTGCCGTTAAAATACGAACGTTCCAACTATTTTGGTGCATTCACATGGGCCTTTGACTGCATGCGCAAAGAAATAAAAAGTGCCCGGATGGCAGAACATGAGGCAGTAGAAAATAATAAAACCGTTATAGCCACGCTGTCTCATGACATAAAAACACCCATAGCATCCATCAGAGCCTACGCCGAAGGACTCGAAGCAAACATGGACAGCTCACCCGAACGCAGGACCAGGTATCTGCAGGTATTAATGAAAAAATGTGATGAAGTGACCGCACTCACCAACGATCTGTTCCTTCACTCGCTGTCGGAAATGGGCAGGATTGAGATAAAAACCGAAGAATTCGAACTGGTACCGTTCTTAGAGCAGACGATAGAAGATATCACTGCTGACAAGAAAGACGTTATATTCACGAAGCCGGATTTCTCACCGATGGTCAAGGCCGATAAAAAGAGGATGACTCAGATTGTAGAAAACCTCATCAATAATGCCCGCAAGTACGGCAGAACTGTAAATACACTAAAGAAAAGCAGCACAGATAGAAATACGTCAATATCGGGTGACGCCGTTATAAATATTTCTATGACGAAAAACGATGGTTACGTACAGATCAACTTCACAGACAAAGGCAGCGGTATCCCGGACGAAGACATGCCGTTTATCACCGACAAATTTTACCGCGGCAAAAACTGCGGCAGCGAAAACGGCTCCGGCCTCGGTCTGTACATCGTAAAATACATAGCCGAAAAGTCCGGCGGCTCCCTTGAACTCCAAAACACCTACCCCGGCTTAAGAGTAACGGTAAGCATACCGATGAAGTAACCCTGTCTGACGCCCCCCCCTGTCATCCTGAGCCTTAGCGAAGGATCAAAAAAAACCTAAAAAAATTTTCATCTCTTAAATACTTCTTAATAAGTTCCGGTTTAAAATCAATCATAGGGACGGTTCTGCGATTGAAGATCGACTTCCTGCAAACGCTGGATTTTCAAAGGGTTTGAGCTTTGCCGTTTTCAATCAGAGAACCGTCCCTGTGATCGAAAGGAGATTAAACCATGAAAAAAGCCATCATTACAGCAAAAGACTTATGCAAAAGCTTCGCCCACAACGGAGGACAGGTACATATCATACAAAACGTAGATCTGGAAATCTATGAGGGCGACTTTACGATCATAATGGGATCGTCGGGATCGGGAAAATCAACCCTCCTCTACGCACTGAGCGGGATGGATCGGGCTACGTCCGGAAGAGTTGAGATTGAAGGAAAAAACATAACGGAAATGAACGAGCGCGAGCTTGCAAAGCTCCGTCACACGAGACTAGGCTTTGTATTTCAGCAGATAAACCTTGTGAGCAACCTGACACTGTTTGAAAACGTAGCAGTACCGGGCTATCTGAACAAAACACGTTCATCCGCAGACGTAAAAGAAACTGCGGACAAACTTCTCGAAAAAATGGGTATACTTGACATAAAAACCCAGCTACCCTCACAATGTTCGGGCGGAGAACAGCAGAGATGCGCCATAGCCAGGGCACTCATCAATTCTCCGGCAATTGTATTTGCAGACGAACCGACAGGCGCACTGAACCGCCGCAACACCACAGACGTACTCGACCTGTTTACTCTTTGCAACCGGGAAGGACAGAGCATACTCATGGTAACACATGACTTAAGAGCGGCATTAAGAGCATCCAGGCTTCTTTATCTTGAGGATGGGAAAATCATCGGAGAACTCACCCTGCCTCCATATACCCGCGAAACCGAGAAGAACCGTGAAACCCAGGTAAATTCATGGCTCGCCTCCATGCACTGGTAATGAGAGGAGGAAGCCCATGGACATCATATTATTGATAAGAAAAAACATACGCCACAAAAAAGGCTCATTCAAAAGCATCATCATGCTGATGCTCATCATAGCACTGTCGATCACCACCATAGTCAGCATAAAAGAAAACGTGCCGAGATCTATAGAAAGTGCATACGATCGTGTATATGACAGCAACATATCTTTAAACATCAGTAGCAAATACTTAACCGACGAAATGCTCGACGAAGTAGCAGCACACCCGCTGGTAAAAAAAGTAGAAACTTTAGACGCACTGGCACCTTGGAAATACACATACGATAGCGGGAAAAAAGGCAGCTTCGACATCCGCGTAACACAGATAGATTCCAGGATTGACAGGATGTGGAACGCAGAAAACACCGACTACCTCGAGCAGATCCCCGAGCTTAAAGCAGGAGAGATATACCTTCCCAGAGCCATGGCGGAAAATGAAGGAGCAAACGTCGGGGATATGATCAACATCATATTTAATGACGACACATACACATACAAAATTGCCGGACTGGTAGAAGAACCCTCCTGTGGCAGTTTGTTTATGGGATTTAAAGCATTATTCCTAAACAAAGAAGACTTTAAAAACCTCTACAAGTCAAGAGAAAAAGCCGCGGCTACAGACCCCGAGGCAGAAAACGACCTGTATAAAACAGTCTATATAACACAGGCCGATGACTCCGACTACACCGACAGCAAATTTGCATCGATCCTCAACAGCGAAACCACTCTTGCCAGCTACGCATCCGGCATAATCACAAGGTACGAAAGCCTGCACTATCAGGGACTGATGCCCGACATAATCTCAAACATCTTCCTGTCATTTGTGATAATACTCACAGTGATAGTATTTATCGTAATGTCAAACAGCATATCATCAAGCATAGAGCTGAACTACGTGGATCTGGGCATACTGAAAGCCCAGGGCTTTGACAGCGGGAGATTAAAACTCGTATTCCTTGGACAGTACATGCTGGCCGAGGTCATCGGAGCAATACTTGGCATTGTACTCGCATACCCGGTGAGCATTCTGTTAAACGGAGCGTTTGAGCCGATAGTAGGTATGAAGATCTATGGAGGATTGCAGATACTTCCAAGCCTTGCCATAATACTGGGAATCCTCATTTTGTCGGCAGCCTTCATAGTGCTGGTATCCGGAAAAGTAGGCAAAATCTCACCCATAAGGGCACTGCAGAGCGGACGCAGCGAGGTATATTTTGACTCAAGGCTAAATACTCCCATAAAGAGCGGATTCCTCTCGGGCAGTCTGGCGCTCAGGCAGTTTACATCAGGAAAACGCCGGTATGCGGCATCAATAGCCATAGCCTCGATACTCGTATTCTTCCTGCTAACGATGACGGGCATGACGGATGCAGTTTCTTCGGAGAATGCCCAGAGAGCAATGGGAGCAACCTCGGAAAACATCGCAGTAACCCTGCCGTTTGAATATTCGAAGGAAAACACAGCGATAATAAACGAACAATTATCCCTGACGGAAAAAGTGATAAAAGAATACACAGAAATCATCGAACGATACAGGACGTCAACCAGATATATGCTCCTTGCCGGCGAACAGGTAGCCTGCATCGTAAGCGAAGACGAAGAAACCTATACCATAACAAAAGGCAGGGCGCCTCGCTATAAAAACGAGATAGTCGTAGGTGAGATTTATGCAGAAGATATGGGCTACAAAATAGGCGATGAACTTAAAGTGTCTTATAAGGGAAAAACGGGAAATTTCATGATCACGGGATATTGTACCGGTCTGCAGGATACGGGCAGGCTTTTCGGGATGACCGGGGACGGAGCAAGGACTTTGCTGGAAGACTTTGCCGTACACTGGGCCGGCTATAAGTTGAAGGATGCAGAAAAAGCTACAGAGATCAAGGCCCGCCTTGAAGCAGAATTAATGGAAGAATGCCAGGTAAAAACATATTTGCCCGGAGAATCGACTTCCATATTTGTAAAGCTCTCGGGAGCCATAAAAGCAGTGATCTATGTCATATCCATAATCTTTGCGCTTGTAGTCGTATCAATGGTATGCACCAAGACATTTGCAAGGGAACAAACTGACATAGGCATCTATAAATCCCTTGGATTTACCTCGGGTAACCTTAGGCTGCAGTTCGCCGTAAGATTCCTGATAGTAGCATTCTTCGGGATAATAATAGGCGGAACACTCAGCATAGTTTTTTCGGAAAAACTGCTGTCTGTGCTGCTACGAAGCATGGGTATTGCAAAATTCGTGATCGAATACCGGTTTATCACAGTATTCCTCCCTGTAGTGGCAGTAGCCGTCAGTTACTTCGGCTTCGCATACCTCACCACCGGAAAGATAAAGAGAGTAGAGGTACGGAACCTGATAACGGAATAAAGCTTAAATAAATTGACGGGAATCGATATATTTGCTATACTCAAATATCATGTTAACATAGAAATGCTTATTAACGTATATTATTTAAATGTAAGGACAATGGTGTTAAAAAATGCTTAATCAGTTTTCAAGGACTCAGATGCTGCTGGGTCATGAAGCAATGGAGTCGCTGCATAAAAAGAAAGTGGCTGTCTTTGGAATAGGCGGTGTAGGTGGCTATGTATGCGAAGCATTGGTCAGGAGCGGTATAGGAGCATTTGATCTCATAGATGACGACAAAGTCTGTCTGACGAACCTGAACCGCCAGATAATCGCTACCCGGAAAACTATCGGAAAATATAAGACAGAGGTTATGCGTGACAGGATGCTTGAAATAAATCCGGACGCAAAAATTGAGATTCACAAATGCTTCTTCCTGCCCGAAAATGCAGATGAATTCCCGTTTAATGAATATGATTACATAGTCGACGCCGTAGACACGGTGACCGCAAAAATCGAACTGATACTCAGGGCTCAAAAGGAAGGTGTCCCCATCATAAGCGCCATGGGAGCAGGGAACAAACTGGATGCGGGAAGATTAAAGATTGCAGACATCTATGACACAAAAATATGTCCGTTGGCGAGAGTAATGCGGCGTGAGCTGAAGAAAAGGAATGTAAAGAGCCTGAAGGTGGTATATTCGGATGAAGAGCCGATACGCCCGATAGAAGGTATTACCACCGACAGCGCAGAAGGTAGCTGTCCTTCCGAAGCAGAGCATGAACATACAAAGCGCAGGGATATTCCGGGAAGTACGGCATTTGTACCGGCAGTAGCCGGATTGCTGATAGCAGGCGAAATAATAAAAGATCTGGCAGGATTTAAATGTAAATCTTGAGAGAAAACTATATCCTCAAAGACAGAGCACGGTTACCGTAAGATAACCGTGCTCTGATAAAAATCCGGATTATTTTTCTTCGATGTTAATATACATTACAGGGCGGACACCAAAGTTAATGTAAAAAATAGCACCCGCTACGGTTGTGGAATCACCGTTTGTTACAATATCACCGCAAGTATTTACTCCCCATTCATCAATCACGGCGGCATCATTGGAAGCATATCCGGGTGAACGTAAATAATAGAAACAAGCAGGAACACCAAAGGCGGTCTCTTCGGTCTCATAATGATGATATACACCCTGAACTTCTGCATAAGCTGTGGGACCGGTCAGCAGGATGTCAGTGCTTATATTAAGACCTTCATCAATAGATAAAAGGAAAACTTTATCTTTTGTATCATTTCCGCCAGGAATCTCATAATCGAAATTGTCGCTGTTCTTAACCTTGGCGGTATTGATCAGGGATTTCTCCGTTTTAGTGAATGCAGTCGAATAAAAACTGTCATTCAGCCACTTACGAAGAGAGCAATCTTCCCATGTAATGTCACCTTCGGCAGTAGTATGATAAGGCAGGCAGTCAAGTACATATTTACTGATAACCATCATCTGCTTCTCACCCTTAGAAAGGACTATCCACTCGATGGCTTCCTTTCCGTTTTTCATATTGTCGTCCTGCTCGTAGGTACCGAACTTGATCGTATCTCCGACACTGACCTTGGAAAAATCATAACTCTTATCTTTAACGGCCTTTTTCTTACCTGCTTTTACGGTAACCGATTTTGCGGCACCTTCTATAAAGTCATCACCGTTATAGGCAATCGCCTTGAATTTGTAGGTTCCTTTAGGAAGACCTTTTATGGTATATGTACGTGCCTTGGAACCATCCTGTTCTATATGTGCTATCAGTCGGTCAACCTTGCCGTTATTAAACAGATACTTGCTATACTCATTGTCAGCACTGCTCATATACAGGTAGAAGCCTGCAGCGCCTTTGGTTTTGTTGATAGTGATCTTCACGCCGGTCTTACTGTTGATCTTTTTGATCTTAATCGTTGGTTTGCCAATTTTAGAAGCGGCACCGGCTTCAACATCAGGCTTCAGGACCGACATCAATCCGATTACGGAAAATACAACAAGCAGCATTGCCAAAGCTTTTTTCAATAGTTTCATCCTTTCTCCTCCTTAACATGTTTTTTACCCAATACCAAGCATCAGAACCATTGCTTTGTAAAAAATGATTATATACCAATCTACAGTAAATGTAAATATAAAACTAAACTAAAATGACACTTGACTTTAAGTTTCGGAGGATGTAACATTTTTATCGGGAAGTAATAATCGGGAAACAGCAGCACATAAAGGAGCAGAAAGCTATGTTTAAATGCAATTACAGGACACTACGCCTGAGTTTTAATGCGTTTCATGAAGTTAAAGCAGATGATATGCCGGAGTACGGGGATTACGTACTTTTAGAATTAAAAGACGGCCGCCATACGGCAGGACAATGGTATCCGAAAGATGATGAGGGAAAGGATGTATCCGGAGTGTTCAGCCGGGGCAGCTTTGACTCTGTAGATGCGAGTGAAGTAGCAAAATGGCATCGACTGAGGAACTATGATCTCACGGCATGCCTGGAGGATGAGCATATCGGTTGTATAAATTTCAGACCGGGCGAAGAACACTACACTTTTGAGATTGGGGATTTCAAGTCCTTTAAGGATGGAGACTTTCCCAAAAGCGAGCAATACTGCCTTCTTATCTTAAAAGACGGAACTCTGGCTGCCGGAAGATGGGATAAGATGGGCGAGAAAGACGGACTGTTCATTTACGCATCTGCACTGGCATCCCACAGCATGAGCAAGGTATGGGCATGGACTCCGTTAAGCTCCGACGAAGTATTCGAAAGAGAACAAGAAAAGGAACGGGAGAGACTGGCGGAAGCTGAGCTGAATAAAAATCCCAAGGCAGATCCCGAGAAATTCAAATACGGAACGGATATCGAAGCCTACTACGAAAAGGCACTGGAAAAGCTGCGTAAGGAATATCCGTGGGCAAGTTTGGTACAGATGAAAAAGCAAACACCGCTGTATGTGATCGCGCCGCGTCACGGATTCTACATTTTCGGACAGGACCACGGGATGTTTATGGACGAAAGGATAGTCAAGGAATGGAAAGACGGTAATACCGCCGACGAGTTTGTTGATTTCCTGTGTGAGTATACAAGGGAAAAGGTGAAGAACTCCGATCCCAAAGTTAAATTTACATATGGCATGGACATTGAGACATATATCAAAAAGACATACGAAAAAGTCAAAAAGGATTACTACTGGTTTACCAGGAAAATGGCCGATAAAGGCTGTAAATACGCGATAATGCAGATCGACGGAGAATGGGAGTTCGCAAGGAGATTCAGGGACGATAAGGAATTTCACGTATATGACTGCAGCTCGGCGGATGATTTACTAAAGAATATGGAGTATGAATATCAGGAAGCAGCGCTCAGGGAAAACCCCGTTGTGGAAGAATATGCGGTACCGTTTGGCTGTGTCGATGCGCACGGATGGTGGCTTGAAAAATATATCGTATATAAGCTTAAGACCGGTGACTACAAGGTATATGTACAGGCAGGAGACCGGACAACCGGCGGCAGCAGGGAGTTCTTCATCACGCCGTATTGCTTTGAAGCAAAGACCTACAGCGAATTCCTCGACCGTTACCTTGAGATCGTCCCCGGCGGTTCATTCGGACTGCACAAAAAGGACCTTCTATACAAAAAGAAACTCAGAAAATTCCTGGGGTACTGATCCCTCGGAATAGTGAAAAATAGTGAAAAAATAATGGAAATTTTGAAGGGATTTTGTTATAATTTCAATAAGATTTAATAACTAACAGGAGGGGTAAAATATGAAGACAATCAAGAAAATCATCGTTCTTATGCTTACACTTGTACTTGTAGCGGGGATGATCCCGGAGCGCAGCATGCAGGCAGCTTCAAAACCCGGCAAGCCCACCATATCTTTGAGTGCAGAGAAAAACGGAACTGCGATAAAGATAACCATCAGCAAAAACCTGAACGCACAGGGATACATCATATACATGAAGTCGGCTATCGACTTAAAATACAGAAAGATCAAGACTTTAAAGAAGGATGGAAGCGCGGAACGCAGCTATACCATAAAGAACCTCTCGGAAGGAACATACAGCTTTAAGGTAAAAGCTTATGTAAAGGATGGCGGCAAAACCGTAAAAAGTGCATACAGCAGTGCAAAGAAAATAACGCTTTCAAAAGAAAAGAAAGACGGTAACTCGAAAATAACATCGGAGCTTGCGAAACTTAAGAAAGGCGACACCTTCAAGTTCGGTACGTTTGAGCAGGACAATAATACGAAGAACGGAAAAGAAGCCATTGAATGGATAGTTCTCTCCAAAACGGATTCTGAGATTTTCGTTGTCAGCAAATATGCGCTCGACAACAGGGCATATGATGAGAAAGGTGAAAAAATAACATGGGCTGACTGCACATTACGTAAGTGGCTGAACGGAGAATTTTATAATTCCGCATTCAGCGATACGGAAAAAAGCCTGATCAAGACAACTTCACTTAAGAATAATGACAATCCGAAATACGGTACTGAAGGCGGACAGGACACAAAGGATAAGATATTCTTATTATCGGTTGAAGATGTGACCAATCCGGCCTATGGGTTCAGTAGCAGTTATGCCGAGGATAAAAACAGAAGATGCATACCTACCGTTTACGCAGAATCGAAAAGAGTGCTCCCGGACGGTACAACTCCGGAATATAACGGAAGCGCCGGCGATTGGTGGCTCCGCACTCCCGGTAGCTTTAAAATGACAGCTGCAAACGTAATCGGTGCAGGCAGAGTCTTCATTGACGGTTACAGCGTAGACTTTGATATGGGCTCTGTACGTCCCGCCATGTACATAAAATTGTAAAATCAATCACAGAACCGTTCCTGTGATTGAATAAGAAAAAAACGTGAAAAATCCGAAGTAAAAAATTAATGTCATTCTGAGCGAAAGCGAAGAATCTTCAAACCTCCGGTAAATCCGGAGGTTTTCACTATTTTAAGCCCATTTTAAGTTGAATACACGTCTATCGTTGAAGACGAATTAAGCATGGAGTACGAGGATGATTATTATGTCAGATCGGTCGAGATGCTGGAAAAGATGATGCATTGATTTCGCAATATATTTCGCAAGATATTCCGCAAAATATCAAATAAAATCGCAAAATGTCAAATTTATTTCGCAAAATATCATCCTGATATTGACATATTGCGAAATAGATGGTATTATTCTTTATGAAAAAAGAGTTTTATGAAACAATATTTTGTTTTTGAATGGCGAGGTGGTCACATATATGAAGAATTGCAAGGAGATGGCATTAGTTTGGGGGCTTTCGGTACGAACTATCAATAATCTATGCAAAAACGGAAAGATAGAAGGTGCGAAAAAGATCGGAAGAGAATGGCAGATCCCCGATGGTTCCGAAAAACCCGCGGATGGTCGGGTAATAAGCGGCATATATACCAAAAAAGAAAGACCTAAAGAGAAAAAATCGCTCCCGGTCGGCATATCGGATTATATCCGCGCCCAATCCGAATACTATTATGTGGATAAGACTTTATTGATCCGCGAATTTCTTGACCGTAAGCCTTTTGTATCATTATTCACCAGACCCAGACGTTTCGGAAAAACTTTAAACATGGATATGTTGCGGGTATTCTTTGAAAAAACCGAAGAAGATACGAGTAGATACTTTTCGGATAAAGCAATCTGGAAATGCGGTCCGGAATATAGAGAACATCAGGGGAAATATCCGGTGATCTTTCTTACTTTTAAGGATGTCAAATATGATTCATGGGAAGCTACATTTACAAGGATTGCTGAGCTTCTGCAGGAGGAATTCGGGAGGCATTCGGAGCTAAAGAACAGTGATAAGCTTGAAGAGTATGAGAAAGCATATTATCGCAAAGTATTAGATGCAAAAGCAAATGAAGTAGAACTCTCGGGTTCTCTGCAAAAACTGTCCAAGATGCTCACGAAACATTACGGCAAAAGCCCGATAATCATTATAGATGAGTATGATACCCCAATCCAGGAAGGTTATTCCAAAGAGTTTTATGAAGAAATCATAGGATTTATGAGAAACTTCTTTTCGGGAGCATTTAAAGATAACAAATATCTTTCGTATGGATTTCTTACAGGTATCTTAAGGATTGCACAGGAGAGTATATTCAGCGGGCTGAACAATCTGACGGTCAGTACGGTTATGGATGATGAGTATGACTCATTCTTTGGATTCACGGAAACCGAGGTACATCAGATGCTGGAGTATTATGACGTAACCGACAAAGAGGAAGAACTTAAAAACTGGTATGACGGGTATTGTTTCGGAAATAAGGAAATCTATAATCCGTGGTCTGTTATCAATTATCTTTCCAAAGGCTGCCTGCCTCAGGCATATTGGGTGAATACGGGAAAGAACGAGATACTGGAAGATGTTCTGAAAGTAGCTACTGATGATATAACCGAGAAGCTTTATGACCTGTTGCAGGGAAAAAACGTTATCGCCAGGATCGATCAGAATGTGGTATACAGATCATTGACTGAGGACCCCGCAAATATTTACAGTCTTCTTTTGGTTGCAGGGTATCTTAAGGCGCCCGGAAAACAGCTGCAGGGCGATGGAACATGGCTTTGTGAAGTCGCAATACCAAACAGAGAAATAGCAGCGGTATATAAAAGCGAAATACTCTCACATCTGATACAGATCGGTGTAATGGGAAGGACCACTGCAAATAAGATAGCCGAGAGTCTGTACTCTTTGGATACTAAGAAGCTGCAGGACGGTATCGGAGAATACTTGAAAAAAAGCATCAGCTACTATGATTCCGGTACGGAAGGTTTCTACCACGGACTGGTATTAGGACTTGTTGCTTTGTTGGATAACAAGTATAAGATAAGGTCTAACAGGGAGTCAGGGGATGGCAGATATGATATCAGCCTTATACCAAAAGACACTAAGTATCCGGGCATCATCATGGAACTTAAATCAGCTAAAAATCTGAATGCTAAGGCACTTGAAGCATTATCCTCAGAAGCATTAAGGCAGATAGAAGACAGAGCTTACGATACTGAGCTGAAAGATACCGGAGTTGCAGATACACTCAAGTTGGGAATAGCATTCTCAGGGAAAAATGTGGTAATAAAAACAAAGATGTAAGATCGAGGACGGCTAGTTGATATAAAACCAACTAGCCGTCCTCTTCCTATAAAGCTGTGATATACAGCGAATCTGTTAAAATGTGACAGTTACTCCTCCACGTCTTCAAAAAGATCATCCATTGTGACCTGGCTTCTGACGATGCTGCTATATTTATTCTTCTTTACTCCGTATGTACTGATGAAAGACAACGTCAGTGTTTTTTTACACTGTGTGGCCTTTAAAAAAGCATCAATCTTATTGCGCAGCTGTTTGTCGTAATCCTTGTCAATTTCATATTCCTTATCGGAATACTTTATTTCACAGATATTTACTACATGATCCCTTCTGTCTATGAGAAGATCTATCTGAGCTCCGTCCGATATCCCCTTGTTAGCATCGGGTTTTGTATACCACATTGATTCACTTGACAAAACGCCCGCAATTCCGAGTTTTTTCTTTATCTGCGAAGTATGATCCAGGCAGACTTGTTCAAATGTCAATCCGCTCCACGCCCTTCTCGCCGGATTATCAAGTATATTTCTCCAAAAATGAGGATCTCTGCCATAGTTTTCTTTTATAAAACTGAAATAAAACAGAGAATAATAGTCACACAATTTGTATATAATATCTTTTTTCTTGTGTCCATAGAAATTAAAAGGATAGATAAAACCGGAATTTATCAGGTTGGAAAGCATCTTAGACAGACTTCCGTTTGGAGCAAGACCTGTTGCATCTATGATTTCTTTCCTGGTCATACCGCTCTTTTTCTTGCTTAATGCTTCCACTATGCCGACATATTGATCACTGTTCTTGAAGAGTGTTTTATACAGATGCTCAAATTCATCCCACAGTTCCCCTTTCTTCTCGAAAAAGAGGCTGTCGATGTTTTCATCCAAGGTCTTCCTGTCATCAAGAAGGCTTAAATAGTACGGCATACCACCCATGATCATATAACACTGGGCAATATCGTATCGGGACCAATCTATTCCCTGCGCTTTCAGATACTCTTCGGTCTCGTAAAGAGAAAAAGGTTTTAGGTATAATCTACAGGTTTGACGATTATATAATCCGCCCTTGTTTTCTGCAATTTTTTCTACCATCCATGATGTTGCCGAACCGCATACAATAAACACAAGATTTTTCTGCTTTGAACCCCATCCGTTCCAAAACCATTCGAATGCGGAGAGAAATCCGGATTTTTGTGTGTCCAGCCATGGCATTTCGTCAAAAAAAACAACATTTTTGGAGTCGGTTTCCCTTTCTGTAAGGTATTGTCTTAACATCATGAATGCCTCTGTCCAATCAGAAGGTATGCTGTATGACGAACCTGTCTGAGCAGATAATTCAGCCGAAAAATTCTTTAACTGTGTCCTGACCGTTTCATTATAGGCTCCGGAAAAACTGAACGCATATTTATTATCAAAATAGGAATCTATAAGATACGTTTTACCGACCCTGCGTCTCCCGTATACGATTATAAGCTGTGCCTGTTTGGCCTCCATGCACCTGTCAAGTCTTTCAATTTCTTTTTTCCTTCCGACAAACATTTCACTATTCATATGGAAATCACACCTCACTTTCCAAATCAGTTCTGTTAACTCTATAATACCATACTGTTTCAAAAAAGTAAACGGATTTTTTGTCTTAATCGCCATAAAAAATCGAGATAAAGACGAAAAATAATTATTTTATGTCTTTATCTCACTTTTTTATCCACATAAAGACGAAAAATAATGATGGTAAAACTGTATTTTGTGGCACAACAGGGCAAAAACAAATCGTAATATGGTGCAAAACCCCTGCTCCGGATTTTACTGAAAAAATCAAAAAATATATAGAATTTTACTCACATAAATGGTATAATAAAACCATCATTATATGGAGACAGACAACATAGCTACGCTAAAAACAATAAGGAGTTTGAGATTTATGAAAAAGATGAGAATCAACACATTTGTATGCATTATGCTGGCACTGGCTTTAGTACTTTCCAACTTTGCCGGGCTTGATCTGGGGATAGTGGAAGCACATGCCGAGACACAGTTAACGGGCAGCGGAACTGAACTGGACCCTTATATAATATCAGATTACAATATGCTTAAACAATTTTCTGATATCGTAAACGGGAAAAATGAACACGTTTCTCAGCCTGATGCATACGCAATACTGACAAAGGATATCGTATGTACGGACAAATTATGGAAGCCGATAGGGTACTATATTGATGAAGATCATAAAATGACATTTATCGGTCATTTTGATGGGAAAAATCACAAAATCATCGGTTTAAGTAATGCAGATGTTGATGATATTGATTCTAAGGGTTATCAAGGCTTATTTGGATACGTAGAAAAAGATTCAACTCATACAGGAACTGTAGAAAACGTAGGCTTGGAGAACTCTGATATACATGGGTATGGATATGTCGGTGGAGTGGTCGGATGTAGTGAAGGTGGAACCGTTGAAAACTGTTATAATTTAGGAACGGTAACCGTGCAAGGTAGTGATGCCGGCGGAGTGATCGGAAATAATAGCGGAACTGTTACAAAATGTTATAATATCGGAGCAGTAAAAGGGAAAAATGGAGTTGGAGAGACCAAAATCGGCGGAGTGGTCGGCCGGAATGGTGGAACCATCACACGATGTTATAATACAGGAGCAGTTACAGCGCTAGGATTTTATGTTGGCGGAGTAGCCGGAGATAATAGCGGAACCATTGCATACAGTTATAATACGGGAGCAGTAACAGGTCAAGGAAATAATGTAGGCGGCGTGTCCGGAGGTAATAATGGAAAAATAACAGAAAGTTATAATACGGGAGCAGTAACAGGTCAAGGAAATAATGTAGGCGGCGTGGCCGGAGAAAATGTAGGAAACATTGAAAACAGCTATAATACGGGAGCAGTAAGTGGGCAAGGTGATCGGTATGTTAGTGTTGGCGGAGTGACCGGAAGAAATGCAGAAATTATAGGAAATGCAGAAAATGTAGGAAACATCAAAGACTGTTATAATACCGGAGCAGTAAGCCTGCAAGGTAATCATGATTGTTGTGTTGGCGGAGTGGCCGGAATAAACGAAGCAATTATAACAAACAGCTATAATATTGGAATAGTTATGTACGATCGTAATTTGTGTTATGGCGGTGGATTGGTCGGATTAAATAATAATGATACAGGCATCATCAAAAACTGTTATTACGATGCATCAATTTGCATTTATTATGATGATCAATCAAATCCTCAACCTATTGGGGCGGTTAATAGCGTATTAGACTATAGTGAAACTGTCAAAGGCTTGAGCACCGATCAGATGACAGGAAATGATCCTGAGCAAAATGTTTTGATAACTAAATTTGCGGGAACTGGAGCTAGCCCTTGGCTATACAAGGAAAACGACGCCAATAACTATTTCTATCCCCACTTAAACGGAGTGAATTTTGAAGCCATTGATGTCGTAAACAATCTCAATGCAACGGTAGAGGCAAAATACTGGCCTGCCAGAAGGTTAAATAAAAATGGGGGCATAACCGAACCTTATGAAATATCTGATTACAACATGCTTAAGCAATTTTCTGATATCGTAAACGAGTATGATGTAGCATCTGACTCAAATCCTAATAAAGCTGTCTGGGCTGTTTTAACTAATGATATTATATGTACGGATAAAGTATGGACTCCGATAGGAAATTATAATTCTAATCGTAATATCAAATATATCGGTCATTTTAATGGACAGGGACATAAAATCATTGGTTTAAGTAATGCGGGT
>JAEEGJ010013888.1_pt1 | contig 19342 bp, 18 predicted proteins | sample 8958761 | NCBI WGS metagenome assembly JAEEGJ01 (sample SAMN16246546, study PRJNA631951) | gut metagenome | biome: gut microbiome; feature: rumen; material: RS-attached | host: Bos | place: Iran: Karaj | collected 2018-10 | reverse complement strand
AAAGCGATGCTGTGCGCGAAGAAGTTGCCAGAATCAAAAGAAAGACAGACGGACTTCGTGCCTGTCTTACAGCGGGAACCGGACGTGGCTTTGCTGCTGCAACCTTGATTGGCGACTACGGTATGAAGCTCTTGTGCATGCATACACCTTATTATGATGAAGCTTATATTGATGATTTCAAACGACTGGAAGAATTGCACGGTACAGACTTTATTGTAAACATTGCAGACATGCAGCCTTATGTGCAGGTAAATCTTTTGAAAAAATATAAACCGGATGTTTTTATTGGAATGTCAAACTGGGTGTCACGCCTTGGAATTCCTTCCTTCCATATTCTTGATTCAAAACGCCCTACCTTTGGCTACCGTGGAGTTTTGTATCTTGGGCGTAAAATAGAAGATGCCCTCGACAATAATAACTTCAACAAAAATCTTTCGAACTATTCAAAAAATGCCTACCGCGAAGAATGGTATAAAAAAGATGCCTTCAGCTATCTACAGCTGCCGGAAGAAAATTAAGTGGCAGAACCAGACAAGGAGTTTTCAAAATGGAAAAATGTATAGAAAGACCAAGAAGCCTCTGTTCCCTTCACGGAGCTCTTGATGTAATAGGAAATATTTATCGCGCTATTCCGATTCTTCACGCAAGCCCGGGGTGTTCAATGCAGGCTTCAAGCCGCACAAACCTTTATTACCTTGGCGGCTATCACGGACTGCCAAGCTCAAATGCCTACGAAAAGGAAGTTGTATTCGGCGGAACTCAGAGACTGCGAGAAACAATTAAAGGCAGCCTCGAAATTATGGACGGCGACTATTACGCAGTTCTCACCGGCTGTTCCATGGGAATTAATGGCGATGATGTAGATAGCGTAGTAAAAGAGTTTGAAGCTTCTCCTTATCCTATTGCAAGCATTGACACAGCAGGTTTCCGAGGCGACACCTACACAGGCTACAACATGGCCCTTCTTGCAACTGTAAAAAAACTTGCAAAAAAAACAAAGACCGATTCCCACCTTGTAAACATTTACGGACAGCCACCAAGTTCCGACATCACTCTGCGTGGCGACCTTGAAGAAATTACAAGACTTCTTGCAAGAATCGGCGTAAAGGCAAATACCTTTTTTATCCGTCGCGACGGAATTGAACAGTTGAAAAATTCAGGCAACGCTGCCCTTAACATCAACCTTTCACCATGGCTTGCTAAGAATGTAGACACCTATTATAAAGAAACCTTTGGAATTGAAACCCTAAGATTTAACGGCTGGCCGGTGGGTCCTAAAGACACTGCAAACTTTTTGAGAACAGTAGCCGAGCGGCTTGACCTCGACTCTGAGCTTGTAGACAAAGTTATTCACGAAGAAGAACTTTATGTTTATGAATATCTTGATTCCCTCTTTGGAAACTTTGAACGCCATCGTTTTATTCTGGTTGGCGAAAGTGCAAAGGCTCTGGGACTTGCCCGCTTCCTGGTAAATGTACACGGTCACATTCCTCTTGCAATCATATTTACAGATTCTGTTCCAAAGCAGTATCAGGACAGCATCCGCGAAGAAGTTCAAAAGCTGGAATGCTCTCGTAAGGCAGATGTTTTTTTTGAAAATGATGTCTGGGAAATTGAACAGATTGCACAAAAGTATGATGGTAGAGCAACCCTTTTTATGGGCAGCTCTTATGAAAAGAAACTTGCACAGAAGCTTGGAAGCCACTATGCAATTACTTCAAATCCTTGTCTTGATAAAGAAATACTTAACCGTTCTCATATAGGTACGCACGGCTGCATTTCTTTAGTCGAAGATTTGTACAATCATTTCTAAAATGACAACCGATATGACACAGGGGAAGATAGTTCCCCTTTTACTAAAATTTTCCGCTCCCCTGCTGCTGGGAAATCTCTTCCAGCAGTTTTATAACACTTTCGACACTTTTATTGTTGGACGGGTCATTGGAAGTCAGGCACTGGCCGCAATAGGCTCAACCTCACATTTTGTGAATACTGTAATTAATTTTTTCAACGGACTTGCAATCGGAGCACAGGTTGTAATATCCCAGTTTTTTGGAGCAAAAAATTTTCCAAGTCTGAAAAAAGCAATAAATACTACAATTTATGCAAGCTTTATTTTCAGCATCCTCGCCACCGTCATTCAAATAATTCTTTCTCCTTTTGTATTAAGATTAATTTCTACACCGCCGGATGTATTAGTCCAGGCAAACCAATATCTGAAAATTTACTTTCTTGGAACAGCAGCCCTAACCCTTTACAACATGGGTTCTGGAATTTTAAGAGCACTTGGAGATTCAACACGAGCTCTTATTTTTCTGGTTATCTCCTCCGTTTCGAATATTATTCTTGATATTCTTTTTGTAGTTTTGCTTGGCAAAGGAATTGCGGGAGCAGCTTATGCTACTGTACTCAGCGAACTCTTAAGTGCCATTCTGGTTATAATTTCACTTCAGAGACTGGAAGTCAAAATGCGGCTTGAACTTAAGCATCCTCAAATTGATTTTTTGATTTTGAGAAAGATTATGAAACTCGGTTTACCAGGTGCAATTTCTTCTTCCATCACATCTTTTTCAAATACCTTTATGCAGAAATACATTAATTACTTTGGAACATCCTGCATGGCTGGCTGGGCAATTTTTTCTAAATTCGATCAGTTTGCTATATTACCAATGCATAGTCTTGCAAGCGGAGCCACTACCTTTGTTGCTCAAAATTACGGGGCAAAAAAATCAGAGAGAATTCGTGATGGAATTAAAAAATCATTTATACTGAATTTCAGCGTTATCAGTATTTTAAGTCTGTTATTGATTTTTCAGGCAAACTTCTTTGCCAGTCTTTTTTCAGATGATACAGAAGTTATTTATTTCGCAGAACGCTTTATTTATCTCACCGCACCTTTTTTTGTTTTATGTGGTTTTTCAATGCTTTTTTCAAATGTAATGAGGGGCTTTGGAATTGCATTCCGTCCAACCATTATTACATTTGTAGGATTCGTTTTATTCCGCCAGATAATGCTTCTGATAATTTCCCAGACTTCAAATTCCTTTACCTTGATTGCTCTTGTATACCCGGCAGCCTGGCCGCTGGTAATCATCATATACATTATCTGGCTTTTTATATTCAGAAAAAAACGTATTAAATAAAATTAGTCCAGGCGTGTTCTTCTTTTTCAGGAAGACCGAACTTTTCCTTGCCCAAGGCAATTGACTTAATCAAAAAGCTCATGTTACGGGCAAGAACGCGGAGAGTCTGCATTCCTGCTGCATCTTCAGCTGCTTCTCCAGGAGCTCCACCATGAATGTTATTCCAGTACTGGCTGCTGACAACCGGCATTCCGCTGATAGTGAAGAACTTGTTCACTACATCAAAAGAAGCAGTTGTTCCACCTCGGCGGGCACAAACAAAACCGGCGCCAACCTTCATAGTTTTATCAAAATTACTGCTGTAGAAAAGTCTCTGTAAAAAGGCCTGAACAGTTGCATTAGGTGCAGAATAATAAACAGGAGTGCCGACAACAAGACCATCAGCATCCTTAAACTTAGCCGCAAACTCATTTACAGCATCATCAAAAACACATTTACCAAGCTCGCCGCAACGGCCACAGGCAATGCAGCCACGGATATCTTTGTTACCGATGTTAAAAATTTCAGTTTCAATTCCCTGCTCTGCAAAAATCTTTTCCATCTCGTGCAGACCAAGCAAAGTGTTGCTGTTAGCACGTGGGCTTCCGTTTACAAGTAATACCTTCATAACCGCTTCTTATCCTCTTATAAAATGAATATGCCTAAATGATAATCTGAGAGACAAAGGAAATCAATGAAAAAAACTCCTGTAAAATTGCATAATAAATCTGCGAACAAAGCTTGCTTGACAAGTCTCTGTTTTTAGGCTATATTCCTACTAACTTACTAGGTTTATAGGCAGATATAATAAAATGATAGTTATAGATTCCGTTGATAAAACTTATCATCTCAAAGGTAATGATGTAGAAGCCCTGAAAAAGGTTTCGCTCACAATTGAAGACGGCACAATTTACGGTGTTATCGGATATTCGGGAGCGGGAAAATCTACACTGGTTCGATGTATAAATCTGCTTGAAGTTCCTGATTCCGGCAGCATTACGGTAAATGGAACTCAGCTCACCTGGCACGACAGCGAAGGAATTTTCCACCGCAAAACAAATCATGAAATGAAAAAGGTACGCCGTGGAATTGGAATGATTTTCCAGCACTTTAATCTGCTTGACCGTTCTACAGTTTTTGACAACGTAGCCTACCCGCTTAAGTATAGTGGCCTTAAAAAAGAAGAAATTGAAGCCCGCGTAACTGAACTTCTGGAGCTGGTTGCTTTGAGCGACAAGCGCAATGTTTACCCAAGTCAGCTTTCGGGAGGCCAGAAACAGCGCGTTGCAATTGCCCGTGCCCTTGCAAATAATCCTAAGGTACTGCTTTCTGATGAAGCAACCAGCGCCCTGGACCCTGAAGCAACTGCCTCTATTTTGAATCTTCTTAAGGAACTGAATAAAAAGCTTGGCCTTACAATCATAATAATTACTCACGAAATGAGCGTTATTAAATCTATCTGCCACAGGGTTGCCGTTATGGAAAAAGGCCGCGTGGTAGAAGAAGGCGATGTTTATTCTATCTTTGCTGAACCTAAGCAGGAAATTACAAAGAAGTTTATTGCTTCCCAGTCTTCTCTTGCAAAGGTTTCAACACTTGTAAATGACCCTCGCGTAAATAATCCGGCTGAAGGCGGCAGACTGATTAAGTTGACCTTCTTGAAGAACTCGGTTGGTGAATCTTTGATTTCTCTTGTTTCCCAGAAGTTCAATGTGCGCCTTAATATCGTGCTTGCAAATGTTGAGATGATTCAGGACTCGCCTCTTGGTGAAATCATTGTTGTGATTAAAGGCGAAGAAAAAAATATAGATGCAGCCATTGCCCATTTTGCTGAGCAGAAGGTAAAGGTGACAGAGCTTGCTGATAATGTAAGAGACTCAAAGGAGGCAAACTAATATGGAGACATTCGAAAAAATCTTTCCGAATCTTTATGCCTACTGGTATAAGTTTTTGAACAACTGCCTTGCAACCTTTCAGATGTTCATCATTTCGGGTTCAATTTCTTTTGTGCTTGGACTGATTTTTGGTGTACTTCTGATTGTTTTTAAGAAGGATGGAATTAAGCCGAACAAAGTTTTCTACACAATAATAAGCGTATTTATAAATCTTTTTCGATCGATTCCATTTGTAATTCTGCTTGTTTTTCTGATTCCTTTTACCCGCTCAATTGTGGGAACTGCAATCGGAGTAAAAGGTGCCATTATTCCTCTGATTTTTGGAACGGTGCCATTCTTTTCCCGACAGGTTGAAACAGCTTTGGAAAATGTTGACCCGGGAAAGGCAGAGGCAGCCCGCAGTATGGGAAGCGGAACCTTTGGTTTGATTTTCCGCGTTTATCTTCATGAATCAGTTCCGGAGCTTATCCGCGTTACTACAATTACGGCCATTTCTCTGGTCGGACTTACAACTATGGCTGGTGCAGTAGGAGCCGGAGGACTTGGAGACTTTGCCATCAACTACGGTCAGGGACTCAATCATCAGGATATCATTTATGCCTGCATAATCATTCTTTTGATTTTTATCTGTCTTCTGCAATTCATTGGTTCTCTGCTTGCAAAGAAAACTACAAACCGAGAACTTTTTAAGCATGTACAAAAGGACTCCGTAGGGAATCCTGAAAATAAATCATAAGTCAAAAAAAAGGAGAAATTGAATTATGAAAAATACAAAAAAGATTTTTGCCCTGCTTCTTATTGCAGGAGTCCTCTCAAGCGGAGCTTTTGCTGCAAAGAAAGCTAAAACTCAGAAAGTAAAGGTTGGCGTTTGTGGCGCTAACAACGATCAGTGGAAGGCTGTTCAGTATGTTCTGGACAAGGAAAACAGCGGAATTAAAATTGAACTTGTTGAGTTCAGCGCTTACAATCTTCCAAACGAAGCTTTGAATTCAGGCGATATCGATTTGAACGCTTTCCAGCACAAGGCTTATCTGAACAACGATGCAGGTAAAAATGGTTATGACCTTACAGTTATCGGCGACACTTTGATTGCACCTCTTACTTTGTATTCAAAGAAATACAAGAGCATTGATGAAATTAAAAAAGCAGCAGGAACAAATGGCAGCAAGGCTGTAAAAGCAGGTGCCCTCAAATTTGCAATTCCAAGTGACGGTACAAACCTTAGCCGTGGAATTAAACTTCTTGAAGCTGCAGGACTTATTAAAGTTGATCCAGCTGCAGGTTATACACCAGAGCTCAAGGACATTACAGAGTTTGTTTATAATGTTGAAGTTGTTCCACAGACAGCAAACACTCTTCCTCAGACTCTCAACGACTATGCAGGAGCTACAATCAACGGAACATACGCAATTCCTACAGGTCTTATTCCTTCTAAGGATGGGCTCATCATCGAAAAGCAGTCTGAAAGCGGAGATAACCCATATGTAAATATTATTGTTGCCCGCACAAAGGATAAGGACAATGAAGTTTACAAGAAGATTGTAAAAGCTTACCAGTCACAGGTTGTTGCAGAATACCTTCTTTCAAGATTCGAAGAGGCATTCTTCCCATCTTTTGATTACAAGACTGTAAGTGCTGATAAGGCTGCAGAAACTGTAAAGACAGTTGATAAGGCTATTAAGTGGTAAAAATGGAGAATGTGAAAATGACTGAAAGCATTGAAAAAGAACTTCGTGAAGAAATCAAAAACGACCATAACTACATTGTTTCATTGCGGCGTCATTTTCACATGAATCCTGAAATCGCAAAAGAAGAGTTTCAGACTGCCCTTAAAATCGAAGAAGAGCTGGATAAAATAGGACTTGCCCACAAGCGGGTCGGAGACACCGGCGTTTATGCAGAAATTAAGGGCAGCAAAAAGGCGGGAGGAGCTGACAGCGCAGGCAGCCCTTCAAAAACAATAGTCCTTCGCGCCGACATAGACGCCCTGCCCATTCAGGAAACGCACGAGTGCGAATACAAATCAAAAATACCCGGCCGCATGCACGCCTGCGGTCACGATGCCCACACAGCATCACTTTTTGGATCGGCTCGTATTCTCAACTCCCACAAAGATTTATTCTCGGGCACAATCCGCCTTACCTTCCAGGCCGGCGAAGAAATTGGTTATGGAGCGAGAATCTTTGTAGATGGTGGCTACCTGGACGGCGCATACAGAACTTTTGGCATGCACGCCGCGTCAAATGTTCCGTCTGGAAAAGTCGCAGTAGTTCCAGGTCCAAACAACGCCAGTGTCGACTGGTTCAAAATCACCGTAAAGGGGGCACCGGCTCACGTTTCAACACCTCAGCTTGGCTCCGATGCTGCCTACATTGCAAGTCAGATTGTAATTTCAACCCAGGCTTTGATAACCCGCCGCACCTCCCCTATGGACAATGTTCTTGTAGGAATTGGAAAAATCACAGCGGGCGATGCCTATAATATCGTAGCACAAAAGGCAGAGCTTGAAGGAACTATAAGAGCCTTTACACCAGAAGTCCGTGAGAAAACAAAGCAGCTGCTCTCAGATATGTCAAAACAGACAGCCCGGCTTTTTGGTGGAGATGCAGAAGTTGAGTATAAAGATTTTACATCGCCTCTTATAAACGACCAGACTTCAACAGAAGAGGTTCAGAAAACCGCCGTTAGACTTTTTGGCGAAGAGAATGTAATTAAAAACCGCCAGGCTTCTCTCGGCGGTGATGACTTTGCAGAATATATCATCAAGGTGCCGGGAACCTACGCTTATTTTGGTACAGGAAATCCCGCAAAAGAAGGAACAACCGCAGCCCATCACGATTCAAAATTTGATATTGATGAAACTGCCCTGATTCAGTCGGTTTCTTTATACACCTTCTACGCAATTGATTTTTTGAATCAAGAATAAAAGCAAACCAGACTCACAGTTTTTAAGCAGACTCGCAGGCCTTTTCCTGCTGACTAGTCTTACCAGTCACAAGAACTTTAGAAATCTCAATCACCCCACGATGCTGCAGCTTGCGAGGCTCAAAATGAATGATCATGTAAACCAGCTGCATCACAAGACCGGCACCAAAGGTTCCGACAATCGTTCCTATTCCAACGGGTCCGCCCAAAAGCCAGCCGGCAAGAAGCACTACGCCCCACAAAATGATTTCAACAATTCCTATAGGCACTTTCGGCATTCTCTTTCCAAGTCCTACAAGCAGGGCATCACGAGGTCCGCAGCACTGCTCGCTCTTCATATAAATTGCCATTCCAAGAGCCATAAAAACAAAGCCAACAAGCATATAAACAATTCCCAGAAGCAGACTATCGTTCAAAGGAAAAGGATTCAATGTATTGTAAAGCTGAACAAGATTTCCGGTAATCAGGGCATCAATAATTGTACCGTAGCCGATTTTTTCTTTCATAAGAATATCAATTCCCAGAATAACAAGGGCCATAATTGTCATAGACATTCCGTAGTTCAGTGGAGTGTGATAAGAAATCCCCATGCCAAGACAGTCCCATGGAGCAAGACCTATATTTGCAAAAATTGTAAGGTGAACACCAAAGGCAAAAACGATAAGCCCCAGAACAATTTTTAACCATTCAAGTAAAATTCTTTTTCGCATAGATGAGATAGTAAACGCAAGAAAAACTTGCGTCAAGGAGCGAAAAATTTTCTTCAGATGGATTACTTCGTCACAGGGCTCCCATCAATCCAATCATCTTGGTTATAACTTTTTCCTATACCTCTTATAAAAAAAATATATTTGTAAAAAGGATGAAAAAATTATATAACCTAGTAAGTTACTAGGTTATATAAGAGGTTATAAATGGCAAATACTGAAAAATTTCAATCTACAATCAAATCACTTATTTACAGAGCGCTTCCAACAATTGGAGTTCTTATAGCTCTTGCCGTCCACAATCTCATTCCAAACAGCAGTCTTCATCCTGTAGCAAAAAGTTCCTACTATAATACACTTTTGCTTATTCTTCTTGGAATATCAGGACTGTTTTTTATTCTTTCATTCTTCTTAAAAAAAATCCGTTCATCTCTTGAATACAAGGGGCCTTTCCTTTTAGGAACCTCAGGCCTTGTAATTACCATCAATTTAATAACAGCAAAGTTTGCTCTGCTTCCCGTAATCTTTTTTCCAAGCTACGACAACATTCTTGCAGTCTTTATAGAACAGACAGCCCTTCTTGGAAAATGTATCTGGTATTCCTTCCGCCTGCTTTTACTTGGAGTTTTCTGGGGTGTTCTTATTGGCTTTATTACAGGAGTTCTTCTTGGTTTTTCAAAGAAAGTTTATTACTGGATTAATCCATATATCAAACTGATAGGTCCAATTCCGGCAACAGCCTGGATCCCACTTGTTCTTACAACCTTCCCTACTCCTTTTGGAGCAAGCGTTTTTATCATCGCTCTGGCAGTATGGTTCCCGGTTCAGCTGATGACAAGCTCGGGCATTCAGAACACAAGCAAGGTATATTTCGAAGTCGGTAAAACCCTTGGAGCCAGAACCTTCTTTCAGGTTTTCCGCATTGCAGTTCCAGCTGCCTTGCCAAATATTTTCCAGGGAACTTTCAACGGAATCTGTGCCGCATTTATTGCCCTTATGACTGCCGAAATGTTCGGTGCAAAATATGGAATCGGCTGGTACATCAGTTACCAGAAAGCAATGATGCTTTACAGCGGAGTTTACGCCGGCCTGCTTATGATTGCAGTTTTCTGTACTGTGATTATTACAGTGCTCTTTAAGGTAAGAGGTAAGCTGCTGAGCTGGCAGAAAGGTTTGATTAAGTGGTAATAAACTGCCATCGAGGTGTTGCCTCCTGCAACACATTTCAATAAAGGAGAATACAATGTCTGGAGAAATTAAATTAAACAATATAACAAAAATCTTTAATCAGGGAGAAGCCGAAGAAGTAACTGCGCTCAATGGAGTTGACTTTACAATTCCTGCAGGAAGCTTTGTTTCACTTATCGGCCCATCAGGCTGTGGAAAGACTACCCTGCTCCGCTGTATCGCAGGACTAGAAACTCCTACATCGGGAGAGGTCAGTGTGGATGGCACAAAAATCACAAAACCTGGCAGCGACCGTGGCTTTGCTTTTCAGCAGGCAAATCTTTTTCCCTGGCTCACAATCCGCGACAACGTGGCCTTTGGCTTAAAGGCGCGTCACATATATAAAGAGCGTAAAAAGGACGTTGATGAGTTCATAAAACTTGTTGGCCTCGAAGGTTTTGAAAAATCCTATCCCCATCAGCTTTCGGGCGGTATGAATCAGAGAGCAAGTCTTGCCCGAGCCCTTGTAGGTCACCCAAAAATTCTTTTGCTGGACGAGCCTCTTGGAGCCCTCGATGCCTTTACCCGCATGACCATGCAGGACGAAATTATCCGCCTTTGGAAAGAGCACAACACAACAATGGTTATGGTAACCCATGATGTTGACGAAGCTGTTTATCTGAGCGATTATGTAGTAGTAATGTCACCACGCCCGGCAAAGGTAGAAAAAATCATTAAGATTGATTTGAGCCATCCTCGCGCACGTGGACAAGACGTGTTCTTAAAATACAGAACACAGATTCTTGAGATTCTGAACTATGCAGGAAAGGTTCAGGAAGCAGAATACGCAATTTAAATTTACCTACCTTTTTGTAGGTATAAAAAATAAAAGAGGTGTTATATGGCAGATAACAAAGGAAAATCAGTTATTCGTCAGGTTGTAGCAATCGGTATTGGTGCTGCAATTTTTGTTGCTTTAACAACAGTTCAGATTCCAATCGGATTCGTTCCTAATACAGCTTTGCAGGTACGTGCCGCTGTTTTGACTTTCTTTGCAGCAGTATTCGGCCCTATAGCAGGCTTTGCAATAGGTTTGATTGGACATGCTTTAGGAGATGCACTTTTCTATGGAAGTGTATGGTGGTCATGGGTTTTTCCGGATGCAATCTTTGGTTTGCTCGTTGGTCTTTTTGCAAAAAAATATGCAATTGAAGAAGGTGGATTCGGTTTTAAACAGTGCCTCGGATTCAATCTTGTTCAGGTTCTTTCAAACTTAATTGCATGGGCTTTGATTGCTCCAGTTCTTGATATTGTAATCTACAAGGAACCTGCAAACAAAGTATTCATTCAGGGAATCACAGCTGCAATCACAAACCTTGTAATTGTTGCAATTCTCGGAAGCCTTCTTGCTTTTGGTTATTCAAAGATCAAAACAAAATCCGGTTCATTGAAAGAAGAAGAATAGTTTTCATATACGGTCGTCATCCTGATTTCTGGAAGACGACCTTTTTTTTCCTTCTTAATCTTGTTATAATCATTCCAAAATGGAATCCATCATCAGTTTTAGAAACGTTAGTTTCCAGTATCGGACTAAATCAACTCCTACTCTAAAAAATATTAATCTCGAAATCAAAAAAGGTGAAAAAATATTAATTATAGGTTCTTCCGGTTCAGGAAAATCAACAATTGCTAAATGTATAAATGGACTCATTCCATCAACTTATGCCGGAAAACTCGAAGGCGAAATTTCTGTCTGTGGAAAAAATCCGGCTGAAGCAGGAATTTTTGGAATCTCAAAACACGTAGGAACAGTTTTACAGGATACAGACGGACAATTTATTGGCCTTACCGTTGCAGAAGATATTGCCTTTGCACTTGAAAACGACAACGTTCCTGCCAAAGAAATGCACGAAAAAGTTCTTGAAGCGGCAAAAACTGTTGATGTAGAAAAGCTCTTAAATGCAGTTCCGGCTACTTTAAGCGGCGGTCAGAAACAGCGTGTTTCACTTGCCGGCATTCTTGTGGACAATGTAGAAGTTCTTCTTTTTGATGAGCCTCTTGCAAATCTTGATCCGGCAGCCGGAAAACGTATTATTTCACTTATAGATAAAATCAATGCCCAAACAGATAAAACTGTAATTATAATTGAACACCGCCTCGAAGATGTTTTATACAAAAAGGTCGACAGGATTATTGTAGTTGAAGACGGTCAGATTGCCATCGATACAACTCCTAACGAACTTTTGAGTACAGACATTCTCCCTCAAAAAGGAATCAGAGAACCTCTATACATTGCCGCCCTCAAACACGCCGGCTGTAAACTTCAAGCCCAGGATAATCTTGAAAATATTGAAACAATGAATCTTGAGCCTTATAAAGAAAATCTAAAAAAATGGTTCCAGCAGATTCAGATTCCGGCATCACAACCGTCAGAAAAAATTGCCCTTGAATTAAAAAATGTTTCCTTTGCTTATGATAAATCAAAAACGAATACTGTCGAAAACATCAGTTTTAAAATTCACAAAGGAGAGATGGTCAGCATCGTTGGAACAAATGGTGCCGGCAAATCTACAATAGCATCTTTAATCTGCGGTTTTAACAAACAGGATTCCGGAGAGATTTTCTTAAACGGTCAGGAGATTTCAAATCTTTCTATTAAACAGCGCGGCGAAAAAATCGGCTTTGTAATGCAGAACCAGAATCAAATGATCTGCAAATCTATAATATATGATGAAACGGCCCTTGGTCTTGCCGTGCGAAAAGTACCGAAAGACAAAATTAAAGAAGAAGTTTATAAGGCTTTGAAAATCTGCGGAATGTATCCTTACAGAAACTGGCCGGTAAATGCAGTGAGCTTCGGTCAGAAAAAGCGTGTCACAATTGCATCAATTCTTGTTATGAATCCGGAAGTGATTATTCTTGATGAACCAACTGCAGGCCAGGATTACGCGCATTACACAGAAATCATGGAGTTCCTTCGTAAATTAAACCGCGAGCTCGGAATTACAATCATCATGATTACTCACGACATGCACCTTATGCTCGAATACACAGACCGCGCAATAGTGCTTTCAAACGGTCACATAATTGCTGATGACAAGAGTTCTAAAATTCTTACAGACGAAAAAATTACAGAACAGGCCAGTCTTAAAAAAACAAGCCTTTATGATTTAGCAGTAAAATGTGATTTTGAAAATCCTTCCAGTCTGGTCGATGCCTTTATTTATTATGAACGAGGAGGCATAAGTTCATGGCAAAAATAATTTCTTACGTTGAAAAAGATTGCTTTATTCACCGGCTCAGCGGCCTTACAAAACTGATTTTCTTTCTTCTGTGGACAATTACCAGCATGCTCACTTATGACACCAGAGTTCTGGCGGCAATGCTTGTAATCAGCATAATCTGTTTTAAGCTTTCAAAAACAGACTGGAAACAGGTGCGCTCAATTTTTATTTTTATTCTTGTCTTTTTGATTTTAAATGTACTTGCAATTTTTCTTTTTTCACCTTATGAGGGCTGTAAGATTTATGGAAGCAGAACAGAGCTTTTTCATATTGCAGGAAATTACACTCTGACTTTCGAACAGCTCTTTTATGAACTGAATATAATCTTAAAATACTTAACGATTGTGCCTTCTGTTTTTATGTTTATTACCTCTACAAATCCAAGTGAATTTGCGGCAAGCCTGAACAGAATAAAACTCCCCTACACAATCTGCTATTCAGTTGCAATTTCTTTACGATATGTTCCTGACGTTCAGTCTGATTTCAACAAAATCAAAAATGCTCAGGAAGCACGCGGTATTGAAATGTCTTCTAAGGCTAATATTTTTTCAAGACTCTTCAATATGAGTGCAATTTTATTTCCCCTGATTTTCAGCAGCATGGAGAAAATAGATTCTGTAAGCAATGCCATGGAGCTTCGTGGTTTTGGAAAAGAAAAAAGCCGCAGCTGGTATTCTGCAAAAAAACTTAAGTCTTCGGATTGGATTATTATAATTCTTACAATTCTTTTATCAGGTCTTGCTTTATTTGTCACCTATTTTGATGGCAGCAGATTCTGGTATCCCTTTGCAAGTCTGATATAGATTTTTTCTATAACTAAGATAAAAAATAAATATTACTCAGCCTCCTTTTTTTCTGCTATAACATACTAAAATAGTAGGTAATTAAGTTATTATTGTCCATTTTATGCGAACAATAATACTGGAGGTATTTATGAAACATCAATCAAAAATTGCGGGAATGACACTTGCAGCACTCGCATTAGCAGGCGCATTAACATCATGCTCAAAAAAACAGGCAGCAAACAGCGCACCTGAACAGAAGGTCGTAAGAATCAACTATCAGACAGGTAACCTTTGTGGTGCCCCTGTTCATGTGGCATGGAAACTTGGTCTTTTTGATGAAGAACTGGCAAAAATCGGACAGAAGGCAGAGTATGTTGTTGTAGTTGAAGGTGGAGCAACTCTTGCAGAAATGATTGCTTCTGGTAAAGTTGATGCAGGTTACGGTCTTTATGCAACTCAATTGCAGGCGATTGAAAACGGTCTTCCAATTTCCTTTACATCTGGAATCCATATCGGTTGTACAAAGTATTATGTTCGCGCAGACAGCGATATTCAGTCGGTTGCAGACCTTCGCGGAAAAACCATCGGTGTTCCAGGACTTGCAGACTCTGCAGTTATGAATCTTAAACGTAAACTGATGGACGTAGGAATTGGTGTTACTGCAGAAAATAATGAAGTTGAATTTGTTGCTTATGCATCTGCCGACCTTGCAATTGCCCTTAATAATGGAGCAGTAGATGTAATAGGAGCTCATGATCCTGTTGCGACAAAAGGCGAACTTGCATACGGCTTTAGAAAGATTCTGGATACCGGCACTGATGAAAAGTTTGTAAAAGAATATTGCTGCCAGCAGTTTGTAACTCACAAATTACTCAGTGAAAACCCAGCGGGTGCTGCAGCTGTTACCCGCGCTTTGCAAAAAGCAGCTGCTTATGTTGAAGCAGAACCTCGGGCAGCCGCACAGCTTCAGATTGAAAACGATTTGGTTGCGGGCGATCTCGACTTTAATGCAGCCCTTCTCGAAGAACTGAACTATCAGCCAAGCCGCTCACTCGGAAAGAAAACCTTTGATGCTGCAGCACGTCAGTTGCAGACAGCTGGAATCCTGAAAAAGACAACTGATATTGAAAAGTTGATTGAACAAGGCTATATCGAACTCTTCGGCGTTCCAGATGGCTACATCTACGATAGCGCGACAAAAACTTATAAGGAAATTAACGGCTCAAGAGCCTAGGAGAAACAACATGAAAAACATCAACATTATTTTATCATCACTCATTGCATTGCTCGGTTTACTCGTTGGCATTGCACCTTACACATTCGCTAAGGTTTGCGGCATGGCCAGCATGCACTGCCACAAGGTAACAGCACCTGTAGTATTAGTTTTTGGAATTGTGATTTTCGTTATCTCGTTAGCACAGACTATCATCTTATGGAAAAAGCGATAACAACAAAAAGACTTGCGCTTGAAAATATCAGGCGCAAGCCTTTCCGAACGGCAGCCCTCATCACACTGACTTCACTTTCAGCAGCCGTACTTTTTGGAAGTCTGATTATAACCTCAAGCCTAAAAGGCGGCATCAAGGGATTCAAAAATCGTCTTGGCGCAGACCTTATGATTGTTCCAAAAGGTTATGAAGGTCAGATGGAAAATATTCTTCTGAATGGAGAACCAAATTATTTTTACATGGATAAAAGTGCCGAAGAAATTGTCCGCACTGTCCAAGGAGTAAAAGAAGCAAGCGGTCAGTTTTATCTGACAAGTCTGAGTGAAAGTTGCTGCGACTTTCCAATTCAAATAATCGGCTTTGAGCCAGATACAGACTTTTTAATTCAAAATTGGGCCAGAACAAAAGTCCGACCTCAGAAAGGAAGCGAATATATTTTCGCAGGAAGCAATATCTCAACTCCAAATAAAGAAGTAAAGTTTTTCGGTCAGCAGCACAAAATAACCTCCCGCCTTTCTAAAAGCAGCACGGGTATGGATAACGCAATCTACACCGACCTCAATACCCTGCAGAATATTTTTGAGGATGCAAAAAGCAAGGGCTTTGGTTTTATTTCTGATGGAGACACAAACACAAAAATCTCTTCTATTTTTGTAAAGTTGCAGCCAGATGCAAAACCAGACAGTACTGCCCTTCGCATAAAAACAGCTCTGCCAGACGTTCAGGTAATTACAGGTTCATCTTTCATTTCAAATCTTGCAGAACGAATTTCAGCCTTTGTGATTTTTCCTCAGGCATTAAGTTTATTTATTCTTTTAGTTACAATTTTTACACTGGGAGTTGTTTTCTCCCTAATTGCAAATGAACGCTTCAAGGAATATTCCATTTTGAGAGTTCTTGGAGCCGACAGTGGCACTCTTAAAAAGCTTCTTTTATTTGAAGCAGGCAGCATAGGCTTTTTTGGAGCAATAATCGGAATCTTTATTTCGGCCCTTATAGTCCTACCATTCAACCTTTTGATTTCAGAAAAAATCGGATTACCATTTTCACTGTCAAATCCGCTTGTAATTACAGGCTTTGCCATAATCAGCTTTGCAATAATAGTTTTAGCAGCATTAATTTCTGCCCTTTACAGCGCAATTAAAATTTCGAAAAAGGAAGTGATTTTCAAATGATAGATATAAAGCATCTTACAAAAAGTTTTCAGACTCCACGAGGAAAAATCACAGTACTGAAAGATTTTTCTCTTACTGCCCTAAATGGTACTTTTCTTGGAATTGCCGGAAAATCTGGAGCTGGAAAAAGCACTCTCCTTTCTTTAATTGCAGGCCTGCAAAAACCAGACAGCGGTTCCATTAAAATTGATACAAATGAATACGAAAACTCCCCTACAGAAATCACTTCCCTTTCAGAAAAAGAACTGTCTGCCTTCAGAAATAAGAACATAGGCTTTGTTTCTCAGGAACAGAGCTTCCTTGAAAATCTTACCGTGCTGGATAATGTAAGGCTGCCGTCTTATCTTTCAAAAGGAAAAGCCAGTTCTGACACCGATACAAAAATCACCGAACATGCCCGCAGTCTGCTTGAGGCCTTTGATATCGCCCATCTTGCAGATCAATACCCGCAAAATCTTTCCGGTGGCGAAAATCACCGGGTTCTCATAGCCCGAGCCCTCATTAATAATCCACAGATTATTCTCGCTGATGAACCGACTGATTCCGTAGACTCCGAACGAACAGAAGAAATAATCCACATCTTCCGCAGTCTGGCAAATCAAGGTAAAATCGTAATCCTCGTGAGCCACGATAAGGAAGCACTCAAACTTTGTGATAAGATAATAACTATATAAATTAAATACTTAAAAAGTTCTGCCAAGCTTCTTAAAAAGCTCTTTATCACTTTTTATTGAAGTCCCGGTGGTAGTAAGCATATTCCCGGTGATTGTAGCATTTGCGCCGGCATTAAAAGATCTTTCTCCACCATTCGAAAGATGGCAACGCCCGGCTGCCAGTCTGATCATAGCAGTTGGATTAAAATAACGGAAAACTGCCACAGTACGCAACACTTCATCTTCTGCTAAGGCAGGAAGATTTTCCAGAGGACTTCCCTTAATTGGACTAAGAACATTTATCGGGATTGAATCAACAGCGATTTCACTCAAAGAAAGAGCCATATCGATTCTGTCTTCAAACGTTTCTCCCATACCAATAATTCCACCAGAGCAGGCTCGCAGTCCCACTTCATTAACAAGCTTAAGAGTATTCAGTTTCATCTCGTAAGTGTGAGTTGTACAGATGTTTGGAAAATTTCTGCGGGAAGTTTCTATATTATGATGATAATTTCTTACCCCTGCGGCCTTCAACTGCAAAAGCTGCTCCTTTGTTAAAAAGCCCATTGAAGCACACAAGTCAATATTTACACTTTCATGCATTTTCTTGTAAGCCGATAAGGCCTTCTGAAACTCTTCTCCACTCAAGGCCTTTCCTGCTGTTACGATAGCAAAACGATGTATACCTTCTTTCTGATTTTCTTTTGCTGCCTGAATTATTTTTTCTTCATTAAGAAAATCATAGACTTCGCAATTTGTATGATTAAAGGAACTCTGTGCGCAGAATTTACAGTTTTCGCTGCATCTGCCACTGCGCCCATTTATGATTGAACATAAATCTACACGGTCTCCGCAAAGTTCTTTTCTTATATAATCTGCACCCTGACAAAGCAGAACAAGATCGCAGTCCTTAAAAAAAGAAAAATCTTCGCCACGCTGTAAACGGCGGCCTTTTACAATTTCTTCTGCAAGTGTTTTTAAATCCATGCATGCAGTATATTATAATCCGTTTATATTGTAAACCTTTTTTTAAATTTTAGGTTTACAATATAATAAATTATAAAGCCTGTTTCAGATCAGCAATAAGGTCTTCAACATTTTCTATACCGACCGAAAGCCGCAGAGTTTCCGGCGTGATTCCGTTTTTAAGGCGAAGCTCTTCCGGAACATCTGCATGAGTCTGAGTCGTTGGATATGTAATCAGGGTTTCCACTCCCCCAAGACTCTCGGCATATTTTATTAGACGAACTTTTTCCAGAACGCTCAGAGCTTTTTCTGTACTGGTCAGACGGAAGGTTACCATTGAACCAAAGCCACGTGACTGTCTCTGCATGATTTTGTGACCGGGATGATCTTCCAGCCCAGGGTAAATAACCTTTGTTACAGACTTCTGTGTCTTTAGCCAGCGGGCAATTTTGTCTGCATTTGCCTGAGCTTTTTCCATTCGGATTCCAAGAGTTTTTATTCCGCGAAGAACCAGCCAGCTGTCAAATGGAGCTAAGCCTGAACCTGTTGTTTTGATAAGGAAACGAAGTTTTTCATTAATTTCCGGATTTTTTGTAATTATAAAACCGGCCAGTGTATCGTTATGACCGGCAAGAAATTTAGTACCGCTGTGAACAACGACATCTGCTCCAAGAACAAGCGGGTTCTGGAAATATGGAGACATAAAAGTGTTATCTACAATCAAGAGAAGTTTATGAGCGTGTGCGATTTTTGCCATTGCGGCAATATCGGTTACGTTCATCATCGGGTTGGTTGGAGTTTCGACATAAATTGCTTTTGTAGCCGGAGTGATTAAACTTTCCACGTCATCGCCGGAACAATTAGCACGGGTAAACTGAATTCCATTTTTTGAAGAAACATTATCAAAGAGACGGATTGTGCCACCGTACAAATCTGAATCTACAATCATGTGGTCACCCGGCTTAAAGAGCTCCATGAGCAGAGTAATTGCTGCCATGCCGGAAGAAAGGGCAAAGGCATCGGTGCCGCCTTCCAGCTGGCAGACAATTTTTTCCAGCTGTTCACGGGTAGGGTTTTGCAGTCTGGAATAATCAAAGCCTGTGCTTTTTCCTACTCCAGGATGGGCATAGGTTGCTGTCTGATAAATAGGGAAGCTGATTGAACCATAGTGATTACAGTTTTCACGACAGGCAGGCTGCCCGTCATTATTCTGAC
>JAEEGJ010013879.1_pt1 | contig 19353 bp, 15 predicted proteins | sample 8958761 | NCBI WGS metagenome assembly JAEEGJ01 (sample SAMN16246546, study PRJNA631951) | gut metagenome | biome: gut microbiome; feature: rumen; material: RS-attached | host: Bos | place: Iran: Karaj | collected 2018-10 | reverse complement strand
GCCGCGCGTGACACCCCTAACGACAGTCGTATAAGGTACCATGGCGATTCGCGCAACGGGTTATGCCATGACGGAAGCGAAAAGAGCAACCGAGAAGCGGAGAAAGCGGTGGGACAGGGGCCCGGAGGAATTTCTTCTGACTCCGGGCCCCTGTTCCGCAGCGTCGGAGCGGAGCATCAACAGCCGCGGATCCTGCCCCAGAACGGCGGAACGAAGCATTAGCAACGAAAAGCCCTGCCCCAGAATGTCGGAGCGGAGCATCAACAGCCGCGGATCCTTTCCCAGAACGGCGGGACGGAGCATTGGCAACTGCAAAGTCCCGCCTCAGAATGTCGGAGCGGAGCCGCAGGCGGTTGCCCCACTTCCGCATAGAAGCGAAACGGCGAGGATGGCCCTTTCTTGCCCGCCAGAAGCCGTTCAGCAGCAAGCGCTTACCAGGAAACGGTGCGGGTCCAGACCTGGCCGAAACGGTCGGTGACCGAAACGGTGGCAGTGCCGGATGCGGGCGCGTCGGCACAGAACATGGTCAGCGGTACGCCGGGAGCGAAATCATCATATCCAGCACTGCGCAAGAGGGAATAATTGGCGTAGTAGAAGGACTTGATTTCCTTGTCGGCCCGGTCATATCCGATCCGGGCCTCCGGGCTTGTATCGACGGTCTCGACATGGGTCATCGGAACAGGGGCACCGCCTGCCGTCGTAAGCGTCGGGGTCCCCCACCGGCTGTCCCCAAGGAAAACGTTGACATAGAGCTTGCCGTCTCCATAGGCATCCGGAGGAAATACATGCATCTGGTAGCTTTCGTCAAGATCGGCTCCGGTGTCCTTCATTTTGGCGACCTTGGGACTGGTACCGGCGTAGTTCCAGTCACAATAGGTGTAAGATGGCTGGCCGTGGGTGCCGTGGAATTCGCTCTTGAGGTATTTGGTCGGATGGAAACGCCAGGAAATCTCACCGTCGACCACATCCACAACCGTAAAACCACGCGGCGTTCCGTCAGCGAGGTATTCATTGGTCCACAGTTCACCGGTAGAACGCGCGAGCGTATGCACCTGCACCCGCTTGTGCCGGTGGCTGGACGGATAGATGTAGTTGAAGGTGCTGTGGGTGTGTCCGGCCCAGGCATGGACTTCGGCATACTTGTCGAACAGGGCTCCGTAGTCCGGTCCGTGCCGTGCCGTACTCGTGCGTTCGCTGCCGCTCGACTGCTTGAACATGGGGGAATGGGCACACACCATGACAGTCGAAGTCTTCGGCACGAAAGCCATGTCCTGCTGGAGCCAGGCCCAGATTTCATCGGTCAGGCCCTGGTCGTAGGCAGTCAGGTTGCCGTCCTCGCGCTTCATGATGAGATTGTCCAGTACGACGAAGTGGATCCCGCCGAGATTGAAGGAATAGTTGCGCGGCCCGAAAAGGCTTTCAAACTTCCAGGCGCCGGCATCGTCATCGGCCTTGGTAATGTCGTAGTCATGGTTGCCGATGATGTTGTAGGTGGGATAACCCAGGTCGCCCAGTGCATTGGAATAAGTATCCAACAGCCCCATGTCTTCGTGGACGAGGTCACCGAGACAGATGCCATACACCTGCCTGCCCGAGACGGTGGCAGCCGTCTCCCGGAGGTCCTGATACAGGGCCTCACAGGCACGGGTGGACCGATAGGCGACATTGTCGACATTCCAGGAAGAGGAGCGGGGCTGCGGATCCGCGGTAACCAGCAGCGTAAAGCTGTCCGGATTGGCCACGGGTGTCAGCGTAAAGTCGCAGGTATAGACACCGCCGGAAGGCGTGATCTCGGAAAGCGCTTTGTAGAAACGCGGCTTACCGCCTTCCACGGAAGGCATATAGCCGGACGGCGTGGAAACGAAGATAAATTTCGACGCGGCCGTGTTCACATTCATGTAGAAATGGCCGGTTGTCGTGGTCGTGACGCACTGCAGGCCATCGCTCACAACGACGTCGGCAAGGGATCTGCCGTCGCTGTCCTGGACAAGACCCGTCACATTGTACGGATCGAGGATCAGATCTTCTTCCTCAACATCAGGAAGTTCCAGTTCCGAGGAAGAAGACGCCACAAATGTGACGGCGGAGAAATTGTACACCCTCCCGGACGCCAGGGTTGTGGATGCGCTCCGCTTCTTCTGCATCACATGGCCCTCGGAGTCCAGCAGCGTGAAGGTGAATCCGCGACTGTAGGTCCCGGCAGGAACCACGATAAACAGGTCCAGCGCATCGGTCGGTGACAGCGCTTCCGAAACGGTCATCGTCAGCGCATGGTCTTCCTCCGACGGAGCGGAAGACGGAGTCAGGAGGGCATTGTCATAGTCGATGGAGAATGTTCCCGACACCTGTTCCCCGCCATTAGCCCGGAAAACGACGGAAGAGAGGGTTGCGCTGCTGTTCGCAGCGGCCCTGACCGCAATGTGAAGGACGCTCGAGAGATATTCCATCACGACGGACCCGGAGAGGGATGTCACCTTCGCGGCCATCGGGAAAGCCCCAGGCGCAAAGGACCCTTCCGTCCATACCTGGACGGCGGGCAGCGTCACATGCGCGGCATCCGTGTAGATGGAAGCCGGATACAGCAGCATGTACGGCGCACTCAGCGAACCCGGGAAGGAGAAGTCGGCGGACTGTGCATCTTCGGCCAATCCCGACAGGGCATCGGACTCCACGCCGTTTGCACAGATACGGTCCCCGTTGGACCAGTACACGTTACGCTGACCGTTTTCCAGGGCGCCGAGGGACGTACGGGTCTCCGGCAAACCGACGGTGATGACCGTCCGTTCCGTTTCCACGACTTCGTCCGTTGGTTCCGGCAACCCTGTCTCCGGCGCCTCCATCCTCCTGCATCCGGCCACGCAAAGCGGCAGAATGAGGAGGAAAAGAGCCGACTGGATAATATGTCTGTTCATAATTGTGTTCCCGTTTACAGATCCGCGGCATTCCCGCCACCGTCGGTGAATGTTCCATTAGCCACTGCACTGGGCAATACATTTTTATAATGGCAGTTTTGTATCGTGTTCCCACTAACGGAAACACCAACTAAAGCTCCACCATATGTCCCGGCCCCACCTTTTTGAATAGTTGTGGCATAACTATAACAGCCGTCAATTGTACATCCGGTAATCTTTGAGGCGATTCCACCTCCGCCATTAGCCCTAATTTGCGAAGTATTAATGGTCGTGCCGCTCCAAGTGCAATTCGTCAGCATGGTGTTCACTCCGAAACCAATGATTCCGCCAACAAACCAAGCGCTACCGGCAAAGTTGACGCCGATGGTGTTACAATTAATCAGTGAAGCATATTCAACGTATCCGGCAATACCTCCGCAAAGGCCACGACGGGGACCAAGATTGCTCGTATTATGCTCGCAATCAGAAAGACTGATGGGATTGTCATTGGTGCCTTTTACATAACCAGCAATACCTCCAGTATATACGGATTTTGTTTCAGGGGCTGTTTGTTCATTATTGAACTGATCATTAAACACTATTGCAGAGTTGGTGCATTCAGATATGGAGGACACCCCAGCTAAGTATCCGACGATGCCGCCGGCAAAACAAGTTTCCCCGTTGGTTCCTTCTCCAACTTTTCCGCTATTCCCGCCATGGACGTATCCGGAATTAAAGCAATTGGAAATCGATACATTTTTCACAGTATAACCGAGGATACCGCCCATGTAATTTTCAGTACTGCTGACACTCGTGCTAGATGGTATAGCAAGGAAAACCTCTCCAGAATTGTCATCACCTCCCTCATTATCACAGTCGGAGATAATGCCATCACCATCCATCCAGCCGACAATACCTCCTATTCGTGCATTTTTGACAAGCCTGGAGTTGTTGTTCCAATTGAAGTGAACATATCCTGAGTTATAAAGATTCTGGAGAGATGCTTTAGAATAACCTACGATTCCGCCTAAACTGAAAACGCAAGTATTCTTATTAGAATTAGTATTAAAGTAAACCTTGCCGGTATTTGTAATGCTTTTACCCGCTCCGCCATTAAGTTCACCTTCATTATAGCCGATGACACCACCCATATGAACTGTAACAGCTGTCCCCATTTCAAAACGACTCAAAGTTAAATCCGCAGTGTTGTGGACATCTGAGACGGAAGAAGAAGTATTATTGCCGATAATTCCCCCGATGTAAAGAATACGACTTCCATAGATGGGATCTACGCCGCAGGTACCGGTAAGGATGGCGGCATTATTTGTGCATGAAGAGACCGTGCCGGCATTAGTGCCCGCAATGCCCCCCGTATATTGCAGTCGTGGATTAGAATTACTCATGACGGAACCATTGTTCGTAGAACCTGTGACACTGCCAGAAGGTCCTATCTTGCCGACAAGTCCGCCCGCTTGAATATATCTAGCCTGAGCATCGACATCAGTTTGTCTGATTATGACGTTCAAAATTGAAGCAGCGTTTGTACATGAATTGACTTCGCCGGATACAAGTTCACCGACAATGCCTCCGTCTGCACTATTGTATGAAGTTGTTGTTTTATTCACAATAATCCCGGCCGTATTGGAGTAATCACCGGAAATAGTTGCATGGTCTAATGTCGTCGCACACGAACTGACAGTCGCTCCGCCTTCAAGATGGCCCACAATACCCCCGATGATCAAATAAGGATTACTCTTATCAGTTGATGTAATTTGGGCTTCATTACTGATGGCACCGCTGAAAACTGAACCGGAAACGCTGCCGGCATTGGAAATCCTTCCCACTAGACCTCCGATGATGAGTTTTTTTGTTCCTGTGAATCCAGACGGAGTAGAGATAAGACCTCCATAAGTACAATTATTAAGGGTTCCGGTCGTGGCACGACCGACAATACCGCCAAACGACGTGAGATGGGCAACATTCGAAACAGCCGCCAAGGAAACATCCGCATTGACGGTAACGTTTTGCAAGTTCCCTTTATGATATCCCGCGACAGCGCCGAATTCTCCTTCAGCCGTATTGGAATGTGTAAAGACAAAGGAGCAGGAGCTGTCCAGCGTCAAGCCTTTGACCGTGCCGCCTCCGCCGGTGTACGCAAAGAGCGGCACCGTGGCCTTCAGGCCGGAAATGGTCTTGCCGTTGCCGTTAAAGATACCATTGAAATAGTTGGTTTCCCCATTCAGGGAAGCTGATCCGATGCCGCCTGTCCCGTTGAAATCCCCTGAGGTTCCGTCATCAAAAACGATATCCTGCATGACCGTGGCGATGAGACCGCCCGGTACGTCATTGCTGAGTTCTCCGCTGTTGTACCTTGTCGCAAAGGAAATCAGGTCTTCGGCGCTGTAGATTTCGATGCCGGTGGCCGAACCGCTCGGGATGAAGGGGAAAGCCGGCATGTTGTACAGTTTGCCGGCAGAGAGGGTCGTCGAGGCCCCGAGTGTCCGGGTCATCGTATGGCCCTGGGAATCCTGGACGGTGATGCTGAAGCCGGAAGCATAGGTCCGGGCGGGGACGACCAGGAAGACATCCAGCGGGGTCGAAGCGGAAAGCGCCTGGTTCAGGCTCACCTGCACCTTTTTGTCCGCCGCACCGGTGGAGGTCGCAGTCAGTGCGGCCGTCTGGTAATCGAGGTTGAACACGCCGGAGACCTGCTCACCGGCACCTCCGGAGAAGGTGACGAGGCGGATATTGTCCGTGTCGGGATCGGAAGCGGCCAGCCGGACGGATATCTTCACGACGGCGCAGAGATACTCGGGCAACGGAGAGGACCCGTCGGCGGAATAAGCCGCCATCGGGAACATACCGTCGTCAAAAGTTCCTGACTTCCAGGTTTGTACCGCCGGAAGGGTGATACTGCCCGGTGTGGTGTAGATCTCCGCGGGATACAAGATATTGTAAGGGGCCGTCAAGGCTCCGTCGAAACTGAATTCGGCGGATGTCGCCTCTTCCCCGATGTTTTCAAGCGCATCGGAAACGGTACCGTTGAGGACAACCCGGTCACCATCGGACCAATAGACTTTCCGGGCGCCGTCTTCGGACGCACCGAGACTGGTACGGGTCGGGGCAAGGCTGAGGCGGAGGATTGTCTTCTCCACGGAAACGGGAGCCTCGGACCATTCATCTTCCTGCAAAGAGCAGGAAACGGCGGCGGCAGCAAGCAGCATGACTGCGGCCGGAAGGATAAAATACATGTGTTTCATGGCCTGCAGTTTTTTAACCATTGAATTCATCATCCCAAAAAAGTTCTTCCTCCTGGATTGGTTTCAGGCGGATACTGTCGCAGAAATCCCGCTCGGGGCAGATGGGAATCATTTCACTTTCCGGGGGGCAATATGGGAATGTCCTGTTCCCGGAAAGGACCTGTAATGAACTGTGTATCATATTACTATGTGTTAGTTATTTGATTGGCTGCTCCCTTGGCCGCAACGAATCGGGCGGATGCGCGGCGTTCAAATGTACGTTTTTTTCTGAAAAACCGCAATAATACGCCCATCCTCCGCGCGTTAGCGCGCTGCGGACCGGTCGCGGAATTCCTTGGGGGAACAGCCCTGGAAGCGGCGGAAGATGCGGCCGACGTTGCTGCCGTCGGCGAAGCCGGCGCGGGCGGCCGCTTCTGCGAGGGGGAGGTTCGTGGTCGAGAGCAGGCGGGAGAGGGCCTCGACCCGGCAGGAGAGGAGGTAGCGGTACATGGTCATCGGGGCCATCTCCTTCCGGAAACGCATTTCGAGGCTGCGGCGGGAGAGCGGGATGCGGGACAGGACCCCCTGCAGGGGATCTTCCCGCATGTAGTTCGCCCGGATATGGTCCACCACTTCGCGGACGTACGGGTCCCGGATGATCCGGCCGCCCGTGGAGTCCCGGACCACGATTTCGCCCGGCTGGACCACGATGCTGAACGGCTCCCGGTGCCCTTCCAGGATCTGGTTGTGGAGCCGTTGCCCGAGGATGTAGCCGGCCCGTTCGACGTCCAGTCCGATCGAGGAGATCTCCGGGGCGGCGATCCCGCAGAGCAGTTCATCGTTGTCCACCCCGAGGATGGCGACCTCCCCCGGGACCGCGATCCCCTCCGCCTGGCAGATCTCGGAAAGGGACAGGGCATGGGCGTCGTCGCAGCAGAAAAGGGCGACCGGCTTCGGCAGGGAATGGAGCCAGCGGGCGACCCGGTCCCGTTCCCGGTACACGTCCTGTTCGATCATCAGGCTGTCGCAGGCATCCCCGGAAGCGGCCAGGGTCCGCTCGAAACCCTCCTTCCGTTCTTCCGACCAGACGACGTCCTTCACCCCGAAATAGGCGAAATGGACGAAGCCGCCGTGCCGGAAGAACCCCGCCGCGATCCGGCCCGTCCCGATGTAGTCGCCGGTCAGGTTGGAAAACTCCCGGCTCCGGCTCCGGTAATTCTGGATCACGACCGGAATGCCGAGGGAGGCAAGCCGGGAGGTATCTTCATACAGCCAGCGGCCGACGATGGCATTGGCGCCCCAGTTCCGGGCCATTTCGACAATCCGCTCCCCATCGCCGCGGGTGTCGCCCCCGTCGTGCTGCAGGGCAAGCGGAACCCGGAAGAACAGCCAGTCGCCGTTCTCCCGGGTATAGCGTACGAGCCCCCGAAGCAGCCTGCGGTCGAATTCCGAGGCGCCGTCGAGCAGGAGCATCAATTTATTCATTTCCAGCCCGTTTCAGGGCCTCGCAGGTGAAGCCGGAGAGGGTGCCATGGCCCTCGGTCACGCGGATCCGGAGGTCCGAGCCCTGCCGGGCGCCGCCGGAGAGGGTCACCCGCTTCGGCTGGGCCGTGCCCTTGCCGCTCCAGACCGGGTTGAAATAGCCGCCGCCTTCGTTGATCAGCACCTCAAAAGTGCAGTCGGCATCCATCAGCCAGGTGGCTTCGAAGCGGTTGAACGGGGTGTTCCCGTCGAGCGGGAACGTGACGCTGTCCCCTTTCCGGAGCGTGACAGGCAGCAGATTGCCGATCGGATCGTCCTCCTTGAACGTCCGCTCCGGACGGGCGGGGTCGCACATCGTGACGGTCGCGCTCAGGCGGAAATCGACGGAGGAAGCGCCCACATAGACGTCGAAGAGTCCGGGCTCGATGACCTCCTTCATGTTGCGGTCGAGCATCCGGAAAGCCTCGGCGGGAAGCGTGATCCGCACGGTGCGCGTCTCGCCGGGGGCGATGTCCCGCACCCGCTCGAAGCCGCGGAGCATCTTGTCATAGACGGTGATGGAGCTCTCGCGGTCATGAAGATAGACCTGAACGATTTCATCGCCCTTGCGGGCGCCCGTATTGGTCACGTCAAAAGTGAGGGTCAGGCTGTCGCCGGGCATCATCCTGTCGGCGGAGAGCCGGAGGTTGTCATAACGGAAAGTCGTGTAACTCAGGCCGTAACCGAAGTCGTACAGCGCGCCGGCAGCCCGGGTCTTCCGCCCTTTCGGGCCGACGCCGCCGTAGCCGTCCACCTGGGAATTGGGCTTGAAGGGGAAATTCAGCGGAATCTGTCCGACCGTCTTCGGGAAGGTCACGGAGAGTTTGCCGCCGGGATTGTAGTCCCCGAGCAGGGCCATGGCGACGGCCGTGCCGCCGTGGGCGCCCGGGTACCAGGCCTCCAGGATGGCGGCGGCATGCTTGTCCGCCCAGTTGACACTGAGCGGGCGGCCGTTGACCAGCACGACCACGAGCGGTTTGCCGGCCTTCGCGACCTCCTTGAGCAAAAGGTCCTGGCAGCCAGGCAGATCCAGGCTCGATCGGGATTTGTTCTCCCCGCAGGTGCGGGCGTCGCCGCCCACGACGACCACGGCGACATCGCTGTCCTGCGCCAGGGCGACAGCCTCGGCAATCCCGGCCAGCTCCTCTTCCGTGGGCTCATAGCCGTAGAGTTCGGAGTCCGGCCACTTGGCGTCCACATGGGGACAACCCTTGGCATAGACGACCTCCGCCTGCCCTTCGAGGGCTTTCCGAAGGCCTTCATAGACCGTCACGGATTCCGTTGCCTTGGGGCCGTAATGGATATGGGCATAGCCGTCCTCATTGGCATTCGGCCCGAGCACGGCGACCTTCTTCAGGGAGGTCCGCTCCAGCGGCAGGATGCCGTTATTCTTCAGCAGGACAAGACATTCCAGGGAGGCGCGAAGGGCCGTCACGTTGTGTTCCGTCCCGTTGACCTCCTCGTCCGCCGCCGCGAAATCCGTCTGGTAGGGGCGGTCGAACAGGCCGATGAGGAACTTCACCCGGAGGATGTCGCGGACCCGCTCGTCGACGGTCTCCATGCTCAGCGCGCCCTCGTGCACCAGCTCCCGCAGCGGCAGGACATAGCTGTCCGGGCTGCGGAAGGTGCAGCGGACGTTCAGGCCCGCCTCGACGCTCTGCCGGACCGACTCCTTCATGGAGCCGGAAACATGGTGCTTGAAATGGAGGTATTCCACCGCGTCGGAGTCCGAGACGACATAGCCGCGGAAGCCGAAATCGCCCCGCAGGCGGTCGTAGAGCCAGTATTTGCTGCCCTGGATGGGCTCGCCGTCGTAATCGTTGTAGGAGCTCATGGCCCCCAGCAGCCCCGCCCGGCGGATGACCTGTTTCCAGGGATACATATGGATGTTCTCCACCTCATGCGGCGTCTCGTGGGGGTCACAGCGGGCCTGGCCCTCCCGGGCGGCCTTGCCGTTGGAGTAGATGCAGTAATGCTTGGCCGTCGAGGCGACCTGAAAGTCGGTCTGCAGGCCCCGGACCATCTGGACGCCCAGTTCGGCGACCAGGTACGGATCCTCCCCGTACACCTCCTCGTAACGGCCCCAGCGCTGGTCGCGGCCGACATCGAGGATCGGCGCATAGACGTTCGTGTAGCCGAGCAGCCGCGCCTCGCGGCCCGTGATGTACCCGACCTTCCGGATGAGCTCGCGGTCCCAGGTGTGCCCCAGGCCGAGCTGGGTCGGGAAATTCGTCGCCTTGTAGGCCTCGACCCCGCGGATGCCTTCGTCCGTAAAATCCACCGGAATCCCCAGCCGGGTCTCCTCGATGAACCAGCGCTGGACATTGTTCAGGCCTTCCGCATGCTTGGATGCCGGCCAGATCCAGGGGCTCTCCAGGGTCGGCGGCTTTTCCGTCCCGACGAAGGAATTGAGGTGCTCGTCGATCGCCCCGATCCCGTCCTTCCAGAGCTTCTCCTTCCACTCGGGCGTCGGCTGCTGGTCTTCCAGCACCCGCCGGTAGCCGTACAGCGTGACCATCTGGCACGTCTTTTCTTCGAGGGTCATCTGCGAGAGCAGGTCCTCGATCCGGGCGTCCACGTCGGCGGAAGGGTCCTCATAGACATCCATCCGTCCGTTCTTGTTGAAATCGGTCCAGCCGTCGTGGTAGATGGATTTGGCCTTCCGGGCGGGACGCGCAGCGGCGGCACAGACGGAGAGCAGCGCGGCGGCAAGGAGCAGGAGGGCGCGGGATTTCATGGCAGGAGCATTAAGGGGTTATTTCCGGAGCGGCCGTCGTTCCGAGCGGGACGATGCGGCAGTTGTCGATATACCAGTCACCATAATCGGCGGAGCGGATGACCGGCTGTTCGCCGTATTTCCGCTGGACATAGGCCAGGACCGACATGTTGGCGATGTTGCAGCCATCGGGAATCGCGATGTCATTGAAAGTGAAGACCTTGGTCTCGCCGCCGGCGGTGGTGGAGAAGGCCTGGCCGAGCGCGGGGGTCACGGCCACCCGGCCGATGTTGTCATGGACATAACCGGTCGTCGTGCCGCCGGGCATGTTGTTGGTCTGCGTGGCGACCACGCCGCTTTCCAGCAGGAAGACGGTCAGGATATAATCCTCGGGGAAGGTGGCAAAGACCTCGGCCCTCACCTGCGCGACCCCGTCGGAAACAGTGGAAGAGAGCCCGATCGCTGTGACCACGGGATAGTTCTTCTCCGTCTCATCGACAACCGCGGCAACCCGTTCGGCGACAAGTTGGGTATCCTGGAGGTTGTCAATGTCGATCCGGCCGTCGACAATGCCGGTCGGGTATCCCTGGACCTTGTACTGGTCAGCCAGCACATCCGTCGCGCTGAAGGCCAGGCTGCTGCTGCCGGCATGGAGATTGACGACTTCGAAACGGTCGTCGAGCATCTCCTTGGCCTTGTGGAAGGCCTCGTTCATGTACGGGCACCAGCCGCACCAGGTCGCGGTGAAGCGCATGCCGAGGGAATGGTGGACGATGCCTCTGAGGTCACTGCCGTCCTCCTGGAAGACCAGCACGGGGAAACAGTTCCCGGAATCACCTGTACTGCAAACCGTTACGACAGCCATACGCGCTTCTCCCGTATTCCGGAGCGCCTTGAACGTATGCTTCGCGCCCAGGATCGGGACCCCCTCGACCTTGACCGGGACGATCCAGTCGCAGGTCGGATCGACATCCACATGGTAGTCGCCGGAGGACCGGACCTCGATGGAGAACTTGCCGCCGTAGGCCGTGACATTCACCTCCTCCGGGCTGAATTCCAGCACGTCTCTCACCCACTCCAGGCCGGCATCGGCATTCATCAGCGTGCGGAAGCCCGCCCGGTTGATGGTGACGGGGCTGGAGACGGTCTTGACGGCGACGGCATCGTCCCAGCGCTCGAAAACGAGGGAGAAGCCCTGGGAAAGCGTCGCGGGAACCGTCACGAAATGGTAGGCCTCACCGGGCTCAAAAGCATCGTCCTCCGGTTCCATGACCAGGATGGAAGCCGGGTTCGACACGGCCGTCACCTCCGGGTTCTTGGAGGTGGAGAAAGAGATGGACAGGTCCCCCGCAAGGGCCTCGCCGCCCGGAGCGATCAGGGAAACCCGGCGGATGTCCTCGTCCTCGACGGAGAACTTGACGCCGCCGCAGACATGCTTGAAAGACATGGCCTGGGTCCGGGTGCGGGCTGCGGAAATGAAAAGATTGTCCGCAAACGTCCCGGCAACGCCCTCCTGGACGGCGGGAAGGGTGGTATGGAGCGAAGTCCCATCAAAACGGCTGGCGGGATCGTAAGGATACAGGGCATGGTAATAACCGCTGCCGGAAAGGCTTTCCCCCTTGAAGGAGGCGGAGGCGGCGGGAGCGGTGATATCGGTCACGAAACGGTTGCCGCCGTCACCGGCCGCCGCGCGGAAGAGGCTCAGTTCATTGCCGGGGAGCCAGAACACCTTGCCGTCGGACTGGCGGACGGTACGGGTCTCGGAATCGGTGTCAAAGCCGGCTTCGAAGCAGATTTCGCCCGCTTGGGGAAGCGGATTCCGTTCCGCTGCCGGTTCGACGGAGCAGGCGAGGAGGGCGGCCGCAGCCGCGAGGAGGATTTCCAGTTTTTTCATCGCAGCATCCTCCTATTCAATGGGTTCATCAAAGGTGTCCTCCAGGGAACCGGAATTGGTCGTAGAGGTACAGAAAGCACGGTCCACCTGGTATTCAAGCGGACGGACAAGGGGAGTAAGGTACGTCTTTTTCATCCTGTCTATTCATTTATTCGTTTGATTCATAAGAACTTTCGGCTACGGCACCCACCGCACCGGGCAGCACGTTGTCCACCAGGCCGTCCCGGCAGACCAGGGCGACGGGCCGCCAGCCTTCCTTCGCGGCCACCTCGAAGCTGGCGGTCAGTTCCTGGCCCGCCGTGCACGCCGGGAAGGCGTCGCTGTCCAGCCAGGCGCGGAGGATGTTGTTGTGGACATGGTCCTTCTCTCCGCCGGTCTGGGCGGCGACGAGGCCGTCTTCCAGCAGGATCAGGTGGAGGGTATAGCTGCCGTCCCGGACGGTTGTCGCGGTCACGGTCGCCTGCAGTTTCCCCTCGGAGAGCCCGCTCTCAAGCTTGAGCCCGGCCGACTCGGGACGCGCCTCCAGCAGGCGGTCGACATGGGAAAGGATCAGTTCGGAGGAGGTCACGGAAAGGAGGGATGCCGGGTCGAGGTCCACCACGACGGACGGGTAGGCCTTCACGCCGAAGCGCTTGACCAGCGCATTGCCCGCGTCCGTTTTCATCACGTCGGCATAATGGACGGCCACCGGGACGATGCGGTCGGCACGGGCGGTCATCGCCTCTTCCACAGCCACTTCCATGCGGGGGCAGTTGACGCACCAGGTGCCGGTGAAGTCCAGCAGCAGGGTCCGCCGGAAGAAGGGCCGGGGCTCCGGATCGGGCTCCGGTTCCGGGTCGGGTTCCGGGTCGGGTTCAGGGTCGGGATCGGGATCCGGATCCGGGTCCATAACAGGGTCGGTCCCGGGGTCTGTCCCCGGGTCAGTGCCCGGATCCGCGCCGGGATCAGTGCCAGGATCCGTGCCCGGATCTGTACCGGGGTCAGTCCCGGGGTCCGTCGTCTCCACGGGAACCGGGTCTTCCACCGGATCCTCTTTCTGTCCGACACAGGAGAAGGCCACGAGGCAAGCGGCCAGTAGCAGCAGGATCTTTCTCATCTCAGAAGGACCATTGGAGGCGGAGGCTGATGCCTTTGTACGCCGGCTGCCAGCGGCACACGCCGCCCGAGCAGACCATCCCCTCGCGGTTGCGGCCCGCATTCAGGGACACGCTGAAGGAATTGTACGCGTAGCTCACGCCCAGGTTATAGTAATGGACACGGGTATCCCCGTGGTTGTACATGTCACTCAGGGAAACGCTCCAGTGCGGAGCGAAGGAAAGCTCCACGAGACTGGCCATCCAGTCCCGCGTAAGCTCCTGTGAATAAAGATATTGAAGCTCCACGCGCACCGAAGCGGTCCTGGTGAACCGGTACAGGCCGTCCAGGACGAAGACATTCTGGGCGTCGGTCGCCTTCCGGTTGCCGTGGGTCGGGGAATTCTCCTGGATGGAAACGAAGAGGATGGTCCGGAATTTCCGGCTCCAGGCCCGCTCCAGGTCGATATTGATGTCGCGGTAGGCCAGATACGGCACATCCCGGTCAGGCAGGGCGCAGGGCAGGGCATTGATCCAGCTGCCGCCGACATGGAACTTCATGCCGTATTTCCCTCCCAGGGCGCTCCCCCGCCGGAAACGGTAGTAGATGTCCCCCTGGAAACCGGCCTCGCCGTCGGCACAGGTCACATAGGGGTTCAGTCCGGCCAGCATATAGGTCTGCTGCATGCAGAGGGACGGCAGGTAATTCAGCGTATTGGCCGGCGAAGGGCTCTGCGCGGTCAGGAAGGTGCGCGATGTCATGTTCTCCAGCCGCCGCAGGGTCAGCGAGGCGGAGAAACCGCCCTTGGCGAAGTTCGCCTCAATGAGCTGGGCATTGCCGCCCTTGAGCCGGTAGCCCTCTTTGGCCCCGGGTAGCGCCTCCGTATAGAAATCCCGCCCCTTACCGACATATTCCCCGCAGAGGGAGAAGCCGCTGAAGGCATACTGCAGGCGGCCCGACCAGGTCAGGATGCTCCGCGGAATCCGGAAGTCGTTCAGGGAAGCGAGGTAGAGAAGGCCTGCATCCGTGTCCTGGCTGTACCGGTCCACGATGCTGCCCTCCAGCCGGATGGTGTGCTCCGACTCCTTTCCGAACAGCGGCAGGAGGTCGAAGGAAAGGTCGCCGCCGGCGACGGCAACCCCGGCAAGGGGCCAGACGCCGTAGCGCGGCGCTCCACCGAACATCTTGGCTGTCAATCCATTATAGCGGAGGACAGCCAATCCGCCCATCAGCGAATTGTTCAGGCCGAGCTCCCGGTCCTCCCAGCTGCGGAAGGCAAGCCCGCTGCCGAGTTGCTCGTAAAAGGTGCCGGCCGTGAGCTGCAGATGCTCCGCGTTCCAGGAAGCATACAGGCCGGGCAGGCCCGCACCCTTCAGCTCGGACGGATAACCGGCCAGCGGCTCAGGGTAATACTCCGCCTGGAGGCCCGCCGAGAACCGCCCTTTCGTCCAGTCCAGCTTGAGATAATTGTTGGAGCCGAAGGGGATGGGGGCCGCCCCGATGTGGGCGTCGTCGAAATAAAGGATGCTGCTTGATTCCACGCTGCCGGTCAGCCGGCCCCAGTCCCGGGCGGGGAGGGGCAGGGTCAGCGACAGGACAAGGAACAAAGGCAGGAGGCGTCTCATTTCGCGGCGCACTTGCGGACCTGGGCGAGCAGTTCCTGCTCGTCTCCCGGCCGATAGCCGATGTGGGTATAGAAGAGAGCGCCGTCCTTGTCATAGACGAATACCTGCGGTACGGAACTGACATTCAGCGCTCTGCGGAGATCGGCGTTGGGGTCGAAGAGGGGCGTGATGCCGTCCCACTCCCGGCCCTGGGCCAGGGCGACCGCCCGCTGCAGGGAGCGGCTGTCATCCATCGAAACGGCATAGATCCGCAGCGGGAATTTCGCATCCCAGTCCAGGATCTCCTCCGCAAGGGTGTCGAGCTCCTTCAGGCAGGGCTTGCAGGTCGTCATCCAGATGCTGACGACGAAAGGGGTCTTATGGTCGATGAGCGAGGTGGTCTGAACCGCCTTTCCGGCCGCATCCTGCAGCTTCACCGCAGGTATCTGCTGGGCGGACGAGAGCATCCCGACACTCCATAGGAATAGGCACAACAACAACTTCTTCATAACAAGGTATCATCTAAACTTGCAAATATACATATTTTCTAGCGTTCCTGCAATAGCGGTTCTCCGGCCCGGAATGCAGCGATTCCGGACCGGAGAACACGGAACGTCAGGCGGAACTATTGCCTGTCAATTATCTGCGCAGAGCGGATGAGCTCCAGGATCTGCGCGCGATAGCCGTTGGGGTCGAAGGAGAGGGCATCCGTCACCAGCCGCGCGGCGAGGTCCAGGCTCGCATCACCCTTGTACGCCGAATCCCGGAGCGTCATGCCGAGGGCGGCGATGCCGGCGGCGAAGGACAGGTTCGCGGACATCGCCGGCTCGAGGGGAACGTCGAGCGACAGGGTGCCGGAGGCGGACCGGAGCGTATTCTTATACCGGACATCGAACGTGCAGCAGGCCTCTCCCGACGGGACGGAAGCCACGGGGATGAGTTCATACAGGGCGGTAATTGTCTGTCCTGCACCGATTTCGCCCGCATCCTTGCCGTCGTCTTCGAAGTCCTCGTTGTCCATCACACGGTTCTCATAGCCGATCAGGCGGTAACTGTCCACGACGGCGGGATTGAAAGACAGCTGCACCTTGGTGTCGTTGGCCACGGCGACAAAACGGTTCCGTTCATGGACGAAAACCTTCATCATCTCGTCCTCGGAATCGATGTATTCATAGGTGCCGTTGCCATGGTTGGACACCTCCTCCATCATGGCGTCATTCAGGTTCCCCGTGCCGAAGCCGCAGGCCGTCAGGTAGATCCCCTGTTTCGCGTTGGATTCGACGATTTCCAGCAGGTCCTCGACGGAGGTGACCCCCACGTTGAAATCCCCGTCCGTGCCCATGATGATCCGGTTGTTGCCCCCCTCGACATAACTGTCCAGCGCCAGTTTGTAGGCATCGCGGAGTGCATCACCGCCATTGGTGGAACCCGCGGCTTTCAACTTCCGGATCGCCCTGGCAATCTTGTCGGAATCGCGGACCCTGGTCGGCTTGAGCAGGATTTCCGACGTGCCGGCGTAGGTTACGATGGCGACCTGGTCTTCCGCATCCATCCCGTCCAGCATGTTCAGCAGGCAGGACTTCAGGAGCGGCAGCTTGTCGTCCGAGGACATCGACCCGGACGTGTCGATGAGGAAGACGAAATTGGCCCTCGGCGTCTCCTGCGGGGACATCGGCTTCCCCTTGAGCCCCAGCCGCAGCAGCAGATGCGCCGGATTCCAGGGGCAGGTTCCCGTCTCCGCATTCAAGGCCAGCGTCTCGCCGGAAGCGGGGTCGGGGTAGTCGAAGGTGAAATAATTGAGGTATTCCTCGATCCGGACGGCTCCGGGCGACGGCAGCCGGCCCATCTTCACCATCCGGCGGAAATAGGCGTACGCCGCCCCGTCGGCATCCACGGAGAAAGTGGACTTGGGCTCCTGGGAGACCTGGATGAACGGATTCTCCACAATCTCATTGAAACGATCGCCCGGCTCTTCCGCCTGGCCAGGTTCCTGATTCAACGCCTTTTCCGACATATCCAGGTACATGCCGGGCAGCATCATTCCGTCCTTCATGCATCCGCCCAGCACGGCGGCCAGGCACAGGACGGTCAAACCATTTTTCATCTTACGCATATCCTGTTTTCAATTGATTCCTCATCTGGAATCCGCCCGACCCCGGTTTCTTGCATGGGAAACTGAGACAAAGATCTTGCACCTGACGGCTCTTCCCTTCAATCAGTACCCAAAGCGTGTAATGTAAGATCCTCGGTTCGGCAACCTAAGACCCTGCATAAACTGAGGACGCTTTCCGTGGATGCTTTCCCTAGAGATCGCTGGCCCTGCTCATATCCCCGTATGGAACGGAGCGAATTCCCGGACAAGGCAGCAAGCTGCATCTGTGTCAAGCCGGCATTTTCGCGGATACGTTTCAGCGGGTTGTCCTTCGCGAGCCTGCCCTGTGCGAAACGCACGGTTTTGGATAGGTCCGCCTCGTGAAGTGTCGGGTACCGTTTATACAGGTCCGTTACCCCGATCCCGCCGGAGGCAAGCGAGCCATAGTCAATATCCAGGTACCAGGCAAGATATGCCATGGCCCAACCCGTCCAGTATTCCGGGCTTCCCATATCAATAAAGGGTTCCGCATCCGGAAGGGAAGCACCGGTACGGTCCGCCACGGTATGGGCCAGCTCCACCCCGGACATTCCGGCAAGATACTTGGGGTTGGCCCTGCTCAGGGACGATGCTACCCCACTGGCAAGGAACCGGTTCCAAAACAGTTCCAGCGGTTCCCCACAGGAGTTGACGGCATAGTCCAGCATCGCACCGACACTGGCCATCGCATCGTCGAGGTAGGCTATGTCATAAGCGCGGATCATCCTCTTTCCATCCTTCTTTAATTATATCCGAAACATATACTGCATTCGCGCCCGGATCTTCCTGAAGCATCTGTTGGAAAGCCAGCCGGGCACTCCTGTCCCTCTGCATCCGCCGGGGATGATATACTGAAGCATCGGCAGGTACTGCTTCGACAAAGTGTATCCGTTCGAAAGCGACCTGACTTTTGATGACAATCTGCTCACCGAGCTTTCCAAGGGACATTGCCTGCTTGAGCTGGTCAAGGGTTATTCCATTGGAGAGAAAAGCCCGGGAGAAAGAGAAGTAGGAATCATCCGCCCTGTAACCGGTGATGATATCGTATTTCCGGTAGTCGGGCAGGAAATTGTCAAGGATATACTTTTTTGCCCGAACAGCAGTAGGCAGCGACAGGTCGAATGTCCGGTTTTCAAGAAGGATAGCGAGCCAATTCAGGATATTATATCCGCCCTCATTAAGGTGTAGGTGCGAAAGGCCGTTTGTTTCAATCTGGTACCTGTTGGCAAAGCCATCTTCTTCTTCCGAGCACGCCCATTCTTTTGCAAGGTCAGCATCCGCCGTGCAATACAATCCGGGGCCATAATCATTCCTCGGGTTTCCCGCTCCAAAAATGGGGAGCCGGATTATCTTCTGGGAGCCGTGATATAATTCAACCATAATGCAAGTCACACTGTGGTGTCACCACAAAGATAGCAAAGTTTTTTTACCTGCACAACAAAAGCTGGATTCTACTCTGAAGTGCAACGCTTTGAAGCGTGACAGTATAACTTTACTGCCATAACCAGAAAAGCGTTATATATCCTCATGCATAAGAGCATTAGACGCGATATCCAACACATCCGCACCACGGCCTATACCGACAACGCCGACGCGTGGTGCATTCACTACATCGGCCGGGACTACCTCGGCAGCATCGATAATGGACATCATCGCACAAGCGTGTCCGATCCAATCAAAAAGGAGGCTGCCCATGCGGACAGCCTCCCGTCACTTCCCCAATAGAAGGAATTAGTCGGAGAGCGAGAAACGCTTGAACGCGAGAACCTTGGCCTCCTTGTCAACGGCGGCGAGGGCAGCCTTGACGGTCTGCTTGTCGTCGGAGAGCTGGTATTCCTGCTCCTCGAGGGTGTTCTCCTTGAGGAACTTCTGGATACGGCCATTCACGATCCCCATGATCATCTGCTCGGGGAGGGAGGCAGCCTTGGCGGCGCCGACCTCGGCGATGATCTGGCGGGCCTGCTGGGCCTGCTCGGGGGTGAGCCAACCCTTGGCGGTGTTGGACTCGATGTGGTCTTCGCTGTCCACGTGGGCGGGGTTGATGCCGGCCTTCTTCAGGGCGGCGTCAACGGCCTTCTGGACCTGCTCGTCCTTGGTCTTCTGGATGGCGACGGTGCGCTCGGACTCAAGCACTTCGGCCGGGACGGCCTCGGCGTTGACGGCGACCGGGTTCATCGAGGTGACCTGCATGGCGATGCCGCGGGCGATCTCGGCGGGGACGGCCTTGTTGAAGGCGACGATGGCGCCGAGCTTGCCGTTGAAATGAACATATTCGGACACGAA
>JAEEGJ010013877.1_pt1 | contig 19353 bp, 16 predicted proteins | sample 8958761 | NCBI WGS metagenome assembly JAEEGJ01 (sample SAMN16246546, study PRJNA631951) | gut metagenome | biome: gut microbiome; feature: rumen; material: RS-attached | host: Bos | place: Iran: Karaj | collected 2018-10 | reverse complement strand
CGGCATATTTTGCCCTTTTGAGGTCGCGGGCAAGGTCAAGGAAATAGCGGATTTCCTTTGGGCTGAAGTCCAGCAGCTTCAGGAAGCTGCGGTTTCTGAGGTTGTAAGCCATAGTTTTATGTGTTATTTAAGTATTATTCTTGTTCCTGCGGCGGGGTCACCCAGGCGCCCGGCCTCAGTTATGATGCACTCTCCGCCGCCGCCTTCAACGAACATGATGCCGGCGCGCACCTTGGGGGCCATGGAACCCTCTCCGAACATGCCCTGGGCAAGGTATTCGCGGGCCTGGGCCACCGTCATGGTGTCCAGCGCCTTCTCCGAAGGCTGGCGGAAGTTGATGTAGACCTTGGGGACATCGGTTAGGATATAGAGGCAGTCGGCCTTCATCTTCAGGGCGGCAAGGGCGCTTGCAAGGTCCTTGTCGATTACGGCTTCTATGCCCTTGTGGCCATCCCCATCCTTTACAACGGGGATTCCGCCGCCGCCCACGGTGACCACGATGCAGCCCTCTCGCGCAAGGCGCTCTACCAGGTCTATGTTATTGATGTTGAGCGGCTTTGGGGATGGAACCACCTTTCTCCAGCCGTTGCCTTTGGCATCCGGGCGGAAGGTGCCTTCCATGCCCTTCACTTCCTCTTCCGTGTAGTACGGGCCCACAGGTTTTGTAGGGTTCTGGAATGCGGGATCATCGGCCGCAACTTCCACGCGGGTCACCAGGGAGACAACCTTGCGGTCCAGGCCTTCCCGGGCAAGTACCCTTTCCATGCCGGTTTCAATCATGTAGGCGATGGACCCCTGGGTCTCCGACCCGCAGAAATCCATGGGCATGGGCTCCAGGCCGAATACCTTGCGTCCGCCCTCGTGACGGAGCATGGCGTTTCCCACCTGGGGGCCGTTTCCGTGGCCTATTACCACGTTGTAACCGCTGCGGAGAAGCCCCACAAGCTGTGAGCAGGTATTCTCTACGTTTTCAAGCTGCTGGGCATAGGTGCCCTTCTGACCGGCCCGGAGGAGCGCATTGCCTCCGAAAGCCACCATTGCAAGTTTCTGTGCCATTGGGTTAGTCTCTTAAAAGAGGTAGGGTGGAGCAGCGGAGCAGTCCGCCCATCTTGGATATTTCACGATAGGGAACGGTTTCCACCGTCATGCCCCATTTCTCCCTGAGGTGGTTGTTGAGCCTGTAGAAATGCTCTTCCGTGACCACCACGTCCGGGCTTATGGAGAACACGTTGGAGTTCATCCAGTACATTTCCTCGGTGGTGAGCTCGAAGACGTTCTCCTCCCCGCCGAACATCTCTACAAGGTGGTCTGCGTCGCGGGGGTTCAGGAAGCCGCGCTTGTAGATTATGCACTTTCCCCGCCCCACGGGCATGAACGTGCAGTCCAGGTGAAGGATGCCGTCGTAAGGGTCCGTGTCGCTCTTTCTGAGGTTCAGGGGGACGATTGTCTTGTCCGGGAAAAGCATCCTCAGATAGTCCAGGGCCAGGCGGTTGGTGCGGGCGGTCTTTACCTGGGGATAGTCCTCGAAGGCGTACTGGCCAAGGAAGATGGTGTCTCCCCATAGCACCACGTCCCCGCCTTCCACGTGAACGGCCTCCGGGAGGTTGTAAATCTGCTTGTAGTGGATCTGGCTGTAGATGTCTCCGTAGGCGTCAATCTCTTCCTGGCGGTCAGGGATAATGTTGGAGACGATGATCTTGTCCTCTATTACGAATCCCACGTCGCGTGCAAAGACCTGGTTGCACTCCGGCACCAGGGAGGGACGCAGCACCTGTACCCCATATTTTTCCAGCACGGCCTTGAAGGCATCCATCTCAGAGACGATATCCTCTTCCACGGGATAAACCCCGTGGAGGACAGACTCGTAGGACTTGCTGTCGAAGGTCTGGTTAAGGGTGGGGGTGGGGCCGTTCTGGTAGGGAAGCCCCAGGATCACTGTCCTGAGCCGGCCTGTCTCCGATGTTACGTGCAGATTCATAAATTGCCAAAATAATCTTTGTATGGTTACAAATTTAAATAAATTTTGGCAATTCTCCTAATAATTTTACAGATATAGCAAAGGAGACGATACTCCTCTTCGCAGGACCCTTAGCGATAAGCTTCCGGTTTCCACGCCGGATTCTTCCAGGGCTTCCAGTGCACACTGGTAGGCTAGTTCCGGGGTGTTGTTGTTCCCGCTCAAGTGGCAGAGGAATATGTTCCTGAGCCCGGGATGAAGGAACTGCTGGATGGCCTTCGCACAGTCGGAATTTGACAGGTGGCCGTAGCCCTGGCGTATGCGTTTTTTAAGCTCTTCCGGGTAGCTTCCGCCAAGGAGCATTTCCTCGTCGTAATTGGATTCAACCACCACCGTAGTGGCCTGGGAGGCCCAGAACATGGACTCTTCCGTAGTGTGCCCGAGGTCTGTCATGAGTACGAAGAGCTCTTCCCCTGAGCGGATTGCATAGCCCACACACTGGGTGGCGTCGTGAGGCACCACGAAGTAGCGGACCTCGAACTCCGGGGTAATCTGGTTCCACACCCCGGCCTGCAGCACCTGGCGGCACGGGCCTATCCATTCCTTGGTGAAAGGATGCCAGGCAAGGGCGCCATGGATGGTCTCCGTGGTCCAGACCGGCGCCTGCACCCTCTTGCAGAAAGACCCCAGGGAGCGGATATGGTCTCCGTGGTCGTGCGTGACTATCACTGCCGATATGCTCTCCAGCCCCAGCCCCATGGTGTCCAGCTCCTTCTTCACGCGGCGTATGCCCACTCCGGCATCGATGAGGATCCCGGAGCTCTCTCCAAGAAGGAGGCTGCAGTTGCCGCAGCTGCCGCTGGAAAAACTGATGAAACGCATTACGGTGTGTCCTCCTTTGTGCAGTATCTGCCTATTACCGTATATGCGCCCTCCACGCCAAGCTCTCCGGCCCTGGAAAGGTCTATGCAGCCCTTTTCCTTATCTTTAAGATATATCAGCACCAGGCCGCGGTTGAAATAGGCGTCTCCCATCCAGGGGTACAGCTTCACGGCTTTGTCGTAGCTGTCTATGGCCTCCACGAAGCGCGAAGACAGGCAGTAGAGGTTTCCAAGGTTGAACTGAATGTATGGGAAGGCGGGAAGGAGCGCCGCAGCCTGCTCCATGTCCGAAAGGGCCTCGGAGTAGTCGTACTCGCGGGTAACCTGCTCGCGGACCCTGGCACGGGCGGCGCCTTTGTCGTCCATGGAAAGGGACTGAACGTTGGACTCGAAGGAGGCTATGAACTCTATCATCTCTGCCCTCAGGACGGCCCTGTTCATAAGGTAGAAGGCCTTGTAGTAGTTGGAGTAGGCTTCCTGGGAATCCGTTTCCACTGCCTTGTCAAGCTCCTGCAGGGCCTGGGAATACTGCTTTTTCCCCACCTGCTGGAGGCCGCTTATGAAGCTGTCCCCGGTCTTTTCCTCCAGCACCTTTTCCGGCACTTCCTTCTGGGCCGATGCCATCTCCAGCGGCAGCGGCGAGGACTGGACGAAACGGTCCATGAGACGGTTCTCGTACCTGTGCTCCAGGATGTTGGCCCCGGAGCCGGACTCCCCGGCAAGGGCAAAGCGGTAGAGAGGCCTCAGGTTAATGTCCACGTCACGGTGGCGGAGCATCTCGTTCTCGAAGCCTCCGTGGCGGGCAAAGTCTGCGTCCAGGGCAAGGAGGCCGCTGTACTTCCTGGTGGTGTCGGAAAAATCTGCGCCTTCTGCGGTGGAGTTCTCGTACTCTGCAACCTTGCGGCGGGCGGTGCGGTAGTCTTCGCGGGAAGCGCGTTTCATGCCCATCTGCAGCTCTACGAAGGCGCGGTTCATGTATGCCTTTGCAAAGTCAGGGTACAGTTCTATGGCCTTGTTGTAGTCGGCAAGGGCATCGTCCCAGCGCTGCATCTGGATGAAGTAGCCGGCCCGGTTGAAGTACGCCAGAACGTTGCCTGGATTGATGTTTATCACGCGGTCCATGTCGCTCAGGGCGCCCTCGTAGTCTCCCACCTGGGCGCTCAGGAGGCTCCTGTTATAGAGGGTGAGTGCGTTGCCGGGCTCGTATTTGAGGACGGTGTTGAGGTCTTGCATGGCGTCCCTGAGCTCTCCCTTTTCTGCACGCACAAGGGCACGCTGGAAGTATGCAAGGGTAATGGTGGAGTCAAGCTCCACGGCTTTGTCAAGGTCTTTCAGGGCATCGTCCAGGCGTCCCTGCGCTGCGGAGAGGCCGCCGCGGCGGATATAGCCTTCCGGCTCGAACCGATCCAGCCTGATGGCCTTGTTGTAGTCTTCCAGGGCTTTTGTGGTGTCCGTGAGGAAAAGGTACGATGCCCCGCGGTTGAGGTAGGCGCTGGGGTCCTTGGGCTCCTGGCGAATGTACTTGTCAAAGTCCGTGACGGCTTTGTCGAACTGGCGGCTCAGGAAGTATGTCACCCCGCGTGTGAAATACAGGCCGGCATTGCCGGGACGCAGCTCCAGGGCCCTTTCCAGGTCCTTGAGGGCGCCGTCATAGTTGCCGCTCCGGCTTTCCGTGATGGCCCTGTAGTGATAGCCCGATGTAAATACCGGGTTAAGGCGTACGGCGGTGGAGAAGTCCTGCTTTGCTCCGCGTATGTCTCCCAGGTTGTACTTGGCTATGCCGCGGTAGAAGAAGGTCCAGTGGTCTGTGGAGTCCAGCTGGGCAAGGATATTGAAATGTGAAACGGCATCCTGGTAACGGCCGTCCTGGAGTGCGGTACGGCCGCGGAAGGAGAATACGTCCTTGTCCCACTGGGCACCTGCATTGATGCCGGCAAGAAGGACAAGAACGGTAAGGAGGATGCGTGGTTTCATTAAAAAAATTTTCATTTCAGCGCTTAAATAACTAATTTCGCGCCAAATGACAAAGATAGCAAAAATAATTGTGTTTTGCGTGCTGTCCCTGGCCCTTCCCGCAGGGGCCGTGGCGCAGCGCAGCGGCTATGTCATTTCTGCCCGTAACGCAGAGACCGCGGTAAGCGAGAAGTACGTGAAGGACGCCGTGAGCTATCTCTGCGCAGAGTCCCTGGGAGGCAGGGCGTCCGGTACTCCCGGCGGCGCTGCTGCGGCAAGCTGGATAGACCTCCAGTTCCGCCAGGCAGGTCTGGAAAACATCGGCGGCACCTATCTTTACGGTTTCCGGAGCGGCGGGTCCCTGTACAGGAACGTCATAGGCGTCATCCCGGGGACATCTTCGCGCGTAGTGATAGTGATGGCCCATTTTGACAGCTTCGGCCGCCTTGGGGACACTTTCTACCCGGGAGCTGACAGCAATGCCTCCGGAGTGGCGGCGCTGCTCCAGATTGCGCTCATGTTCAAGCGCATGAAAGAGTGCCACAAGAGCTACGGCGCAACCCTGGTATTCGTGGCGCTGGATGCAAAGGAAAAGGGACTGGCGGGGTCTTCGGACCTCTGGACCCGCATAAATAACGGCCGCCTGGGTTTCTCTCCCGCCGATATCTCCCTGGTCGTGAACCTTGACCAGCTTGGCAGCTCCCTCTCTCCCATAACCAAAGGCAATCCGGACTATCTCATGATGCTCAGCGAGGAAGCCACCGGCTACCGCACCACTCTTGTGAGTGCGGAGAAAACCCAGCGCATAGGCCTGGAACTGGCTTTTGACTACTACGGCAGCAAAGACTTCACAAAGCTGTTCTACAGGAGCGTATCGGACCAGAAGGTTTTCCTGGAGCACGGCATTCCGTCCGTGATGTTCACTTCCGGTATAACCATGCTCAACAATAAGCCAGGGGATACCCCTGACACGCTGGACTATCCCGTTTTCATGAAGCGGATACGCCTCATTTTCTATTATCTGGACAAGATTCTCTGATGCTGCCGTCCGCCAGGTACCAGAGGTATCCCTTTACGTCCGGATACCCCATGGCGCGGTACAGGTTCACATAGCGCTCCACCTGTCTGTAATACTTCGGATCAGGCTCTCCGGACTTGTAGTCTATGACGCTCACGGAGCCGTCAGGATGCACTACGACGCGGTCCGGACGCCATTCACGGCCGTCGCGGTCCAGTATGGCGGATTCCTTCATGATCTTTGCGGCGGGGGAGAACCAGCCGCGGTCCCTCACGGAGGCTATCCTTTCCGTAAGGAGTTCCAGGGTCTTTTCCTCCTCGGAGGCGGGAAGGTCTCCGTCCAGGACGGCGGAGTGCACGGCGGTGGGGATATCGGCCTCTTCAGAAACTGCCGACAGGATGCCGTGGAGGACGTTTCCGCGGATGCGGGCGCTGGCCTCCTGCCCGTAGGTGCCGTCCTCCCCGAAGTAGTCCGATGCCTCCTGGCTGAAGCTTATGCGTCCGCCGCTCTCTGCCGGGAAGGATGGGTAGTCAAGGAGGATGGAGGCCTCCGGGACATCGTCCTTGACTGGCGGCACAAAGAGCTCACCTTCAGTGTATTCCGTGGTTCCAAGGAAGCCGTACAGAATCTGTGAGAGGTTGGAATTGGTAATCTTGGCGGGCGGGGTGGCGGCTATTACCTTGAGCCCGTATTTGGCGCGGGTAAGGGCCACGTAGAAGGTGTTTATGTTGTCTATTGCCTGGAGGCGGACCTCCTGGAGGTACCTGTCCCGGAAGAGGGAACTGGCGGCTCCTGAGTCCATGCTCACGCGGTAGTATCCGTCGGCCTTTCCCTCCAGGGCGCTGCCTTCAAGACGGGGGCGGGTCCAGTAGGACGATGCCTTGTACAGGGTAACCTTCTCTGCGAAGGGGAATATCACGAAGGGGAACTCCAGTCCCTTGGACTTGTGGATGGTCATGACCCTGACCGAGTCTCCGGACGAGGGGGACGATAACTTTGGCTCCGCATCGTCCCAGCTCCCCAGGAAGGAGGCGAGGTTGTTGCCGCCGGTGACGGTCCAGTCCTTGAGGTAGTCCATAAAGGCCTGGATGTAAGGGATTTCCGCCTGGAAGGTGCCAGGGGCGGCGTCGCGGATGCTCCTGAGAAGGCCTTCTGCAAGGTCCGGGAGCGAATGGTAGCTGGAGGGGATGTCTATTCCCATTTCCTGCCCCAGGAACCCTGCTGCCGACGGCCTGTCCGGGTCTGAGGGAGTGGCTACGAGGGACATCTGGGACACCAGGCGGCGAACCGTCACGGAGGCCTTCACGAAGAGGGAATCGTCAGATACCACGGGGATGCCTTCGCCAACAAGGGCTGCGGCTATCTGAGAGCCCTCCGCGTTGTTTCTTACAAGGATGGCTGTCTGCCTGTAGGCTATCCCTTTATCGTGGAGCCTCTTTACGGAGTTTATGACCTCCTGCATCTGGTCGTCGGTAAAGACGGCTTCAACAAGGCCGGGGGCGGTCTCCCGGGTGCAGACTTCCTGCTTTACGCCTTTGTATATCGTGGAGATGCTGTCCGGGGCGTCCTGGTCCAGGCCGAGGGCAGCGTCCAGGACCTCTGCCGCATGCTTGAAGAAGCGGTTGTTGAACTCCACTATTTTCCTGCAGGTGCGGTAGTTGCCGTCAAGGGGACGGGTTACGGCACGGGGGAACTGCTTCTGGATGCGGCTTCCCAGAAGGTCCCAGTCCGAGCCCCTCCAGCGGTAGATGCTCTGCTTTACGTCTCCTACCACCAGGGAATGGCCGCCGGTGCTCTCGCTGCCGCGTATGAGCGGGAGGAAATTCTCCCACTGGACGTCCGATGTGTCCTGGAACTCGTCCAGGAGGAAATTGTCGAAGCGGACGCCCAGTTTCTCGTAGATGAAAGGGGTGTCCGTGCCGTCGATGATTCCGCGGAGGATGGTATTGCTGTCGTCGATGGAGAGGACGTTGTTGTCCTTCTGCACCTGTGCGAAGGCCTTGCGGAGGATATCGGCAACGCCCAGGCCGTATATCTGGCCGGTTATGATTCCGGCGGTGATGTACTCTGCATACCTCTGGCCAAAGAGGGCGATGAATTTCTGCAGGGGCTGCTCCAGATGGCCTTCAAGGGCGGCCCTGTAATGCGCCTTTGCCTTTGCGAACCATTTGGAGGGGTCCTGTGCATTGGCAGTGAAAGACGGGGTGGGGGGCTCTATGGTGTCCGGATCGGAACACTTCAGGACCGTGCTTTTTATCCAGTGGTGGGAGGTGTCTGCCATGTCTATGCCCCTGGAGCTGAAAAGGTCTGCAATCTCGCCGGCGGCGGCGGTGACATCCTGCTGGAACTTTTCCCTTATCTCCCTGCACAGCTTGTTCAGTTCACGGAGCTGCCCGTGGGTGGGGGAGGGATGGTTCTCCGGCAGGTCCCTGAGGCTGTTTGCCATGTTGAGGAGGTTCACGTCAACGGAGAACTTTCCGGTACGCGAAAGGTCCCCGCGGGCGGCTTCAGTGAGCCAGCCAAGGAGGGTGCTGTCGCTCTCCTGAAGGCCGTCCAGCACAAGGTCTACGCTTTCCTGCACCAGGGCCTCCCTGTCCAGCTGCACCTGGTACGATGAGAACTGCCCCACCTCCCGCGAGAACGCCCTGAGGGTCTGCTGGAAAAACTTGTCTATGGTGGAGACGGCAAAGGCGGAATAGTCGTTGAGGATACCTGAAAGCTGTGTCCTGGCCCTTTCCTGGAGGGTCTGGATGCTGCCGCACTCTTTGAGCAGCTCCTCAAGGTACTGTGATTCTTCCGGTTTTTCTGCCAGGGTGTCCAGTTCCTTGAGGATGCGGCTTTTCATCTCTTCCGTGGCCTTGTTGGTGAATGTCACGGCCAGGACATGCCTGTACGCCAGAGGGTCCGGCTCCCTTACCAGGAGCCTTATGTACTCCAGCGCCAGCTGGTATGTCTTGCCGGCTCCCGCCGACGCCTTCAGGATCTTGAGCATGACATACAAATATACTCATTTATGCCGTTTTTTTTGTAATTTTGTAAGGAAACAGAATAAAGAGTATGAAATTCCTTGGAAACATAACCTGGCTGATACTGGGCGGCCTTGTAATTGCCCTCATCTACTATATTGTGGGGCTGCTCATGTGCATCACCGTGGTGGGCCTTCCCTTTGGCATTCAGCTGTTCAAGCTGGGAACGTACGCCCTGTGGCCTTTTGGGCACAACCTTGTTGACGGCCCCAACGAGCCGGGATGCATATCAATCGTCATGAACGTTATCTGGATTCTCCTGGGCTGGTGGGAAATAGCCACCATCCACCTTGCCTTCGGCCTCATCCTGTGCATAACCATAGTGGGTGTCCCGTGGGGCATCCAGCACTTCAAGATGGCCCTGGCCTCATTCTTCCCCTTCGGGAAAGAGATCCAGTAAACGTTTTTACTCCGTGAACTTCTTGCCGGCGTTCCAGGCGCCGCCAACCACGTCACCTATGGCGCGGTAGCACATGCCTGCAGCATCGAACACTATGGGCTGGAGCTTTGCGAGGTCTATCTTTCCGTCCGTGAGGATGCTCTCATCGGCGCTCTGGTTCACTACCTCTCCGACCAGGATGCCATCGGCCCAGCTTACCACCTTGCATTCAAGGGTAAGGGGGTACTGGTCGATGATGGGGGCGTCCACATTGGGGCTGGGAGTTGCAGTGAAGCCTGCCCTGGCCACTTTGTCCGGCACCTGGTTGCCGCTCACAAGGCCAAAGTAGTCCGATTCCGCCACGGTACGGATGTCTGCAAACGACACCGTGAAGGCACCTGTGAGTTCCAGGTTCTCCGTGGTCTTGTGCTTGGACATGGAGACAACTATCTTGTTGTAGTCGTACTGCCCGGCCCATGCGGCCATCATGACGTCAGGGTTGTGGTCCTTGTCCCAGGTAGCTATCATTACGCAGGGCTGGGGCGTTGTCATAAGTGCATGACTGGGGCCGAAGTTCTTGCGGCCGGCCACCTCCTTCAGGGGTTCGTTACTGCTCATATCTGTATTTTTATTTGTTGTATTCTTACAACCTGCAAGCATCAGAACAGCCAGGGTAATGTAAAACGCTTTTTTCATATCATTATCATTTCTTTACCAATAGTTCCGGCTTGTCCGTTGCAATGATGTCTACGCCAAGGCGTATGGCCTTTCGGTTGTCGGCGGTCTTGTCGTCCAGTCCCATGATGAGGGCAAGGACCTTGACGTTGCGTCTGTGGCAGCGGCGGATGATCCTGCGGTCAATCTTGTTTATCCTCAGCACCGCTATGTCCGGGTGGATATCGTCCAGGACCTGATCCAGATCCTTTGGATCCCAGACGTATGCCTGAAGGGTGTGGATCCAGGGGAACTGCTCGCGGAACCTCCGGGTATCTTCCTCTGACGAGAAAGTGAAGCACGTCCTTTCCAGCATTCCGTACGACTGCACCAGGCTCACCAGGTCCTGGAAGTCTCCGTTGCGGTAATCTACCGTGATGCCCAGACTGGACGGGGCAACCCTTTCCAGCAGCTCCGAGAAACGGGGGAGTTTCTGCCCTTTCCACTCGGGGCCTTTCCAGCTGCCGGCATCCAGGGTGTCAAGGTCCCGGGAGTACCACTCGCCGATGGGGCCGTTTCCGTTTGTGGTGCGGTTAAGGAGGGAATCGTGAAGGAGATAGAAGACGCTGTCCTTGCTCATCACCACGTCGCACTCCATGAAGTCAATTCCCAGGCGGATGCAGGAGTCGGCCGATGCCAGGGTGTTTTCCGGGGCGATGAAATTTGCCCCGCGGTGTCCGCTGATCAGTGGATATGGAGCCCTGAGGCAGCATGAGAAGGCTACCAGGGCTATGAGTATAAAGGCAGGAAGCCTGCGTTTCATTGTTATTTCGGTTTGCTTTTGCAAATATAATAAAAAGCCGCGGCCCGGACAAGAAAAACTTTGCGTGACGAGCCCGATGCCCCGTATGCCCGGCACCTTCCATGCGTTGTTTTGTAACCGCTTGATTATTAAGATGTTATAAAACAAGTCATGGAAGGTTCCTCCTTTTTTTGGAGGACCTTCCATGGCTCGTTTTTCAAGTGCTTTATTATTAATGTTTTACCAGTAGCACCATGGAAGGTGTTACTGGTACTTTTTGAAATTGTACTTTTCCCTGAGCTGGGCCTTGACGGCTTCGTCCTGATTCAGTGCCTGAAGAAATAGACGTCCAGGATCTCTTTTTGCTCGTCTCGTGAGAGCGGCTTCTTTAAAGCCTCAAGAACGTCTTTATAATGCTCGCTTTTCTTTGTAAACACCCGGCGTCTCTCCTTTCCATCAACGGTTGCATAAAGATGAATGTTCCCAGAGTTGGTTATTTCGAAACGAATCAAGTCTGAAGTGGCAACCGATGAAGCAAAGACATCTGGGGATAACTCGCGAAGCCTGGATTCAATGATATCAATGAAGAGGGGAGCGACACCATTCGATGTCGCCAGCGCCCTGAAATCGCAAAGCGCATCCTTCACCTTGTCGATGTACTTCGCAGGATTCTTGATGTCGTTCTGTGCGGCGAACGCCAGCAGATCCGCGAGGGTTATATCCTCGTACTTTCCTCGAACGGAGAATTCGTGACGTCTCTCAGGAGTTGCGGCCGTTTTCAAGATGAAGCATAGATCGTAAGCAGGGGAGAGGTGCCAGGAACCGTCCTTCTCCATGATGAAGGAAAAGTTCTTGGCATGGTCGTCCGTGTTGTTGGAGAGGATGTTGAACACCATTCGCAGATAGAGTTCATTCAATTCATCTTGGGGAATGGAGAGCTGCCTGCAGGTGGAGAAGAGATCCTCATAGCAATATGCTTCCGGATTGACGGCGGCGAGCGTCTGGGTGAAAACCTTCTCACCGCTGCGGCGGTCGAAACGCTCCGTCAGGAAATGGCTGATGCCTTCCACCTCGATCAGACGGGAGGGCATCATCGTGATCCCGGCCCGGGCGGCCAGGTCGTACCAGGTCTTCTCGATCTCAGAGAGGCAAAACTCCGGGGTGTTGAACTTGAGGATGTAATACTTCCTGTCACCTCTTGCTGAGGCCTGGCCGGAAAAGATGCTCCCACCTTCGTCCATTGCGATGATAGCCTTCTTGAAGCGTCCTCCGGCTGATGTTCCTACGGCCATCAGGGCCTTCTGAGTTAATGTCTCTTCCGGGGAAATGATAGCGTGCTCGCGGTCCTGCTCGATCTTCTTCGCCAAGTCGTACAGTTTCGGGATCATCAGTTTCTCATTCGGGCTGAATGCATCTTCGCTACACGGGACGAATTCGAGCGCACCCATGGCGCGGCTTCCGACGAAGGAGAGTTTCGCGAGTGGAGTCTTGTCTTTCTCGTGATAGTGATGTTCCGCAAACCACTGGTCAAAGAGGGTATTGCCCCAATCATCCGGAAGTGAATCCGCGATGAATGGGGGTAGTTTCTGATATTTCGCAGAGTCCGTGTTGCCATAGATGGCGAAACGGGCTGCGGGGCTCTTCGATGAGGCGGTCAGCGGTGCAATGTCAAGCCCAGATGAAAGATATCCTGGCGAAAAGAAAAAAAAGGAATTCCCCTTTGCCTGGTTCCAGCAAAGCTGTCCGATCTCCTGGCCCCAGAGCATGACGCTCAACCTGCCGCTGTCTATATTCCTAGCCATTGTTCTTCCTCCTTACTCTTTGTTGCTGATGTTCCGGTGCCGTCAGATATGGATTCGCGGGTTGCTCCGGAATCAGGTCGTCGAACCTGTCCAGTAGGCCGACAGGCCGAAGCATGGCCATCAGGTTGGTGATGTTCATATTCGTGATCGTGCCCGTCTCGAACTTGTGGACAGTGGAAACGGAAACGCCCGCAGCCTTGGCCAGGTCTCCCTGGGAAAGGTTCATCATCAACCTGTAATCCTTGAACCTCAGACCTAGCATTTGCAGGATCTGGGTGTTCGAATACTTCTTCAAGTCCATAAAGCATCAGTTTTGTCGATGCAAATGTAATTAATTATAGTTAAAATTCAAATATTGCAGTTAAACTTTATCTTATTATAGTTTATTGACGACTCCTCGGGCAAATTCCGTCATGCCAGGATATGTTGGCAGTCCTGATTTATTCTTTTCCCTTTGTTTTGTGCCAACTCGTTGGCATTTATACTGAAGAAGAGAGCCGGGCTTGCCCGGGACTCTGCCACCCTGAAAGGGTATCTGGTAACACAATACCCACTTGTATACAAACAAGGTGGGAGTCTGCCATGGTGCAAGCAAGCTTGGGTTGGCAGATGAAGATTATCTCGGGTTAAAAGAAAAAAAGAGTTTTCATGTTGAACATGATGAAACGTTGAGCCGACGACATAGTTCTCTGCCACGTAGCTTGTTAAGAGGTCGACGTGGATTCAACGCCTCAAGGTTTATATCCCTTTTCTTTTTACCAGAAAAATGTTGAGAAGTGTTGAAGTAACGTTAAGTCGTTGGGAAAGCCATAATCGTCTGATAGAAGCGTTATTCCTGGATTGTGTTCAACGATTCAACACAATCAACAAAAGGGTCTGAGGGAATCGAGGCTGGCAGTGTAGAACCTTCCCACCCCCTTATGTTCCCGGTATCCTGTGGGAGAGCCTTGATCGACCTGATAGAAGGTGTATGAATGGGCGTTGCCTTCATGGGGAAGCTTCCAGTTGTCATTCAGGATACGCCGCAACTGGCCTTCGTCCATCTTGATATCGTGATAGCGAAGTATCTGTATCAAATCCCTTTTGCAGAAGGTCAGTTTCTCTACATCCAGGATGGTCATCATCTCCACAAGTAATTCAGCGAGATCGCTTTCCGCACGGTTGCGGCTGGCCCGGACTATTCGGTCCAGGGCGGCGGTATGGAGGTCCGCCGCACTGAACCACATCCTGCTACTCCGTTCCGTCGAATACTGGCGCTGCTGTAAATGGCTCAAAAAGGCCGGTATTTCGCTTTTAAGGTGATTTAGGTAGTCCGGGTCCTCCCGGGACAACGGATGGACCTTCCTCGCCCAGAAACGGGTCTCCTCGCGGTCAATGATGATGGGGAAAGACTCGTTGTTGGAACAGAGTACGAATTTGGCGAAGAATTCGACCTCCTGTCTATCTTTTCCCTTTGCTTCCATCTTGTAGCTCAATGCCGTGCTAAGGTTTTTCAAACGTTCGGTATCCTCCCGGCGATTCAGAAGCACCTCGTCAACCATTACTAGAAGTTTGCCCGCCCAATCCGAGTTGAACTTGCTATGGAAATCCTCGTTGGTGTTGAAGGTGACGTTGTGCTGGAACACGGCCTTCAGGAAATTCAGGAAGGTCGTCTTGCCGGTATTGCGTTCCTCGGATACCAGGAGAAGGATGGGCAGTTTCTGGATTGGCTTGAGGTATAGCAGCTGCAGATAATCAAGTCCCAGCTCGTACTGCTCTTCGAATATGTGATGGATTAAGTCTTCGATATGTGGGAAAGGGCCTGGAGCGGGATCATGATTCACCGGCTCATAGCGGTTGTAGAAATTGTTGATCTCGCGCTTGTAATGAGTATGGCTGGGGACTGTGCAGAAGCCATCGTATTTTGGAATGGTAGCCGCATAGTCTTTCCCTTCATCCTGACAAAGGGTGCTGTAACGCCACGGAAGCAGCGTTTTCTGGCACTCACCGTCGATGCATGGTCGGGTGACGACTTTGTAGATGGCCGTACCGATACGAAGATATTTGACGTCTTCTTCCATGGCTCTATTTTCCAGTTATGGACCTGGGCTTGTGACGAACTCCGTTTTGAAACTCCTTGAGGATGGTCTCACTGTCGATGACACGGCCACTGCTCTGGACCCATGCCTGGAGATCCGATCGTTTGAACATGAGCTTCTTGCATCCGGCCGGTTTGTAGGACTTGATTTCCTTGCGCTGGGCCTTGTGGTAAACGGTTGGTTTCTTTAGCCCAAGAATGCGGCAAGCTTCGTCCACGCCAATCAGTTCATCATCTTCATCCTTTAATGAAGGTGAGTCTAGCTTAGAAGCTAATAATTCTACACTTGCACGAAGTGCTTTGACTTCGGATTTGAGTTCGGAGGTTGCCTTCGGAAGGTCCTCGAATTTGATTTGTTCTTTGTCCATGTCGGTATCGATTAATGATTAACAACGACTGCAAAGAAACAGGGTGAAAACCGGGTGAAAAAGTTATATGATAGTTAACCGGAAATAACCTTTTCCTTCAACCGGAATCGAGTAATATCTGCTTTTCTAGGAACAACGGGAATCGTGATATCCCCTTCGTCAGAAGTAAGCTTACATCGGATGGTTGACTCTTCAACACAAGCCGTATATGCAGGGAAGCAGACCTTGATGAAATGGGAAATGTCGCTTCCGTTCTTTTTCCTTCCGACATGATATCCAATGGCGTGACATAGGTGGTAAATGTCATATAGTCCGTAACCGTTGATCTTTCGATCCAGGATAGGGGAGAGCTCTGGATGATCGGAGGATGCGAAGGCTTGGATATTCCGGTTCAGAAGGTCCTTTTCTTCATTTTGGAGGAAGGGGCCTAGATAAGAGAGAACATAATCATTAATGGCCTGTAAATCCATCTGGGGTTGCGCTTGGGCAATGAAAGTATACACGCTTTGTGAGGCTGATCTGGGCTCTTTCTCGCCATCCTCCTGTCCAACCCTGACTTTGATCCATTTGCGCCAGACAAAGCGACCCGCGCGATAGATGAGATAGTATAGTGCGAAGTCTATGAAGAAGCTGAGGACCGGACCGAGAGAACTATGGATCCTACCACTATGAAGATCCACATACATCTTGGCCGTCGCAATCGCAATGCCCAGGTACGCTATCTTCTCAAATATGTCCGGTTTTCTGTCCATTAGTGTCCTATTCTGACCTCAGCGGCAAATGTACAAGACGGATTTTACCCCTCCAAGAAAACGAAGTAGTAGCTAACGAACTGTTACTCAAGTACTACTCTTTTTCGTTTCTCAATTCTGAAGCCGCAGTCAGTCTCGGATGCAAAAGTATCGTTGAGAATCGGTTGTACCAAGAAATTGGCTTGATAGCAGACTTGATATCAATCCTGCTATCAATCTTTTCCGCTTTTTTGTGCCTTTTTCTACTCATTTCTTGCCTCGAATGCGATAGTACGATCCTTTTTTGTCCACGCCAGTGAACGAATATGATATCAAAGGGGTTGTCATATTTGCGATCACATTAATATCGTTTTTCGATATAGCTGTGATTAATAGTCTTTTCTATTCGTTTTATAGTATCGACAGCCTTTAGTTAAATGGGAATAAAAAGACCGACCATCACAATGTGAGGGTCGGTGATTATATGGTGGTTGAGTATCGGACTATCTGTATTCGATATATTCGAATTTACAAGTCTCGTTTACCCCAAGTCCATTCGCTGTTTGAGTTCCCGGATCATTTCAGAAGTTATAGAGATGGTGACTTTCTCATAGGGTTCTTTCAAGACGAGCGTCTTACTCCTCCGCAGCGTAGGCTTGATCATCAGGATTTCTCCAAGATTGACGATGTGGGTTCTCGAGACTTTCAGGAAAAGGGCGGGATCCAGTTCCTCGGCCAGTCTGGTCAGAGACAGCGAGGTGGTTCCGGACATTCCGTTCCGGCAATACACCTTCACATTGCCTAGATCATACTCTACGTAGCAGATGTCTTGGGTGTCGATGATGATGGTCGAATCTATCCTGTTCAATTCCAGCCTGGAGCGGAAGGTCTTGTGCCCTGCAAACAACCGGGAAGCAACGCGCCTGGAATCGTCAACATGGGTTGCGGGCAACCTTTTCTCATACCTCACGAGCGCATCTTCCAAGTCCTTCAGGTCGTAGGGCTTCAGAAGGTAGTCAATGCAGTCGTAATCGAAGGCCTTCAAGGCATACTCGTCATAGGCGGTCGTGAACACGATCATGGCGTCGGTCCGGACCTTGTCGAACACGTCGAAACTGTATCCGTCACCGAGGCGGATATCGGCAAAGACAAGGTCGATGTCCGGATGTTCCTGAATGGCATCGACGGCCTGCTGGACGCTGCCGGCCGTGGCCACGATTTGGATGTCTGGCCTCAGTTTCCGCAGGCTGGCGGCCAATCCCGCGGCAAGCGGAGCCTCGTCTTCGATGATGATGACTCTTAACATAGCAGGTCGGATTGACGGATGACAGGGAGGGATACGGTAAAGGTATCCTGGATATCTTCTACGTGGATTCCCATTCCACAGATAGTCTGGTACCGGAGATCCAGGGTTGCCAGCCCGCTGCGGGGACTCTCTTCTATGGATCGCTCTATGGGTGCCCTGTTGTTGGATACGGTTATCATCGACCCATCCCTCTGGAGCGATATGTCGATGTTCAGAGGGAAACCGCTCCCATGGCGGTTATGCTTGACGGCATTCTCGACAAGGCCTTGAAGCGTCAGTGGCGGGATGAGTGAATTGTGACCAAACAATTGATCGTCCACATGGATCGAGATATCCGCGTGGCGGATGGCCAGGTTCTTCCGATACTCTTCCATAAAAGCCAGTTCCTCGGCAAGCGTGACGACGGTCGCGTCTCCCTTGGATACGATATACCGGTACATGCGGCTCATGGAACGGTTGAACGCGGCCGCCTCATCCGGATTGGTCTCGATGAGCGTACCGAGGGTGGCCAGGGAGTTAAAGACGAAGTGATTGTCCGTCTTCAGCTTGAGTTTTTCGATGGTGACCTGCTGGGCAAGGGACTTCTCCTTCTGATACCGGTTGGACAGATAGGAGGAGAAGAACAACGAGGTGAGGAAATAGGCGATCAGGACATCGCACAGGAACACATCCCAGGACATCCAACCGATTTCCGGGAACAGGCGGGCATATGCCAGGGAAATAAGGCTCGCTATGAGCACGACGCCAATGAGCAAAAGGATGTTTTGCGCGACCAGAGAGGCGAAGGAATACCTGACTTTCCAGAAGGCTTTGATGACCAGCTTGCTAACGGCAAACGATGCTTCCATGAGAATCACCATTTCCACAATGGTGCTGAGGAGTTCGCCCAGGAACGAGCGCCATCCCTCGGGCTCCCCCGTTTTCGGTGCGCCGATGCTCTGGATGTACCAGAAAACTATATTGAGCAGGACAGCCGTGAGCAGGGTGAGCAAATGCCGCTTCACCGCCACTCCCGGTCTGGATCCGTCGGATGAAAAGATGTTGATGTCCATGGTGCAAAGGTACGCATCATTTTCGTTATGGGAAAAGGCCGATGTCGGGTTCACGGGCCTTTTTGCACGGTTCATGAACTGTTATTTGATTTCACGGGATTGTTGCGCCAACTTCGCGGCATGAAACGCGAAATAACAAGCATGATGATGGTCCTCCTCTTCGGTCTGATCGGTCTGGTCTGCCAGGGGCAGGACTTCGGGATGATGAACAGGTACCGGACTGCGAAGATCCGGCTCAATGTCGTGGACGCCAAGACGGGCAATCCCGTCGATTACGCCACGGTCTATCTCTGCCACCAGGGCGATACGGTCATAACGAACTTCGCCCTGACCGACGGCGACGGACTCGCCGTCATCGATGAGGTTGCTCAGGGAAAATACGACTTGAACGTGGAACTCCTTGGCTATGTACCCTTCAAAAAACAGGTCGATATCAAACTCGGAGACTTCGAACAGGAGAAAAACCTCGGAAAGATTCAACTCAAACAGAATCTGGAGTTTCTGAACGCGGCATCCGTATCCGCCGCCGGCAATCCGGTGGTGGTCAAGAAAGACACGCTTGTCTTCAATGCCAATGCATATCGCACCGTCGAGAATGCGATGCTGGCCGATCTCTTGAAGAAAATGCCCGGAATCAAAGTCGGATCCGACGGTTCCATCAAGGTGAATGGTGAAAAGGTGGACCGGCTGACCGTGGGAGGAAAGACTTTCTTCCAGAAAGACCCCGGATTGGCTGTAAAGAGCCTTCCGGCCAAAATCGTCGAAAGGATCCAGGTCATCGACAAGGCAAAGGATGATGCCGAGTTCACCGGCGTCGGGTCCAAGGAGGACCAGGAGAAGGTGATGGATGTCATGCTCAAAGACGAGTACCAGAAAGGCTGGTTCGGCAATGTCAAGGTCAGCGGCGGAGCGACCTTGAACGGGGATCGTCAGCCGGATAGACAGAGCCCGGCGCTTTTCAATGGGAATGCGATGATATCCCACTACAATCCGACCGACCAGGTGGTTTTCCTTTCCAGCGCCAAGAACGCCACCGAGCCGGGCAGCTGGTCCATGGACGATGGTTTCGGCTTTGACGTCCTGTCCGGGTCCGACTTGGACGACCTGTCCATGAAACAGGGTCTCCAAACCACCGGACAGGCCGGAGTCAACTACAACACCACGCGCCTGAAGGGACTGGAGTCCACCGCCAGCCTGAGTTATAACTTCCTGAAAAAGAATGTGAACGAGACGTCCTCGAGGCAGTCCTTCCAGGGAGAGTTGCCGTCCATATTCACGGATGGATCCATCAGCGGCGTCAGCACGAGCAACAACCTCTCTTTCTCGGGCGAGTTGAAGAATTCCGAC
>JAEEGJ010013872.1_pt1 | contig 19357 bp, 15 predicted proteins | sample 8958761 | NCBI WGS metagenome assembly JAEEGJ01 (sample SAMN16246546, study PRJNA631951) | gut metagenome | biome: gut microbiome; feature: rumen; material: RS-attached | host: Bos | place: Iran: Karaj | collected 2018-10 | reverse complement strand
GAGAAGATCCTCCGCCGCCACATATTCCTCTTCCGTGGAATGGACCTCAACCTTCTCTTTCCGGCAGGAAACGGCCGGAAGGAGAAGCAACAGACTGATGAAGATCAGGCGTACTTTCATAAGATTCACCATTCGTTTGTTCTGACTACATTGAGAAGCACCACGCCGTTGCGTGCTTTATCTCCGTATAATGCCACGGCTTCGTCGCCGTGGATATAGGCATGCCACTTCCATTCCCAACGCTTGGAACTGAGTTCCTTCCGACGCAGGTACGGGAATTCCACCCCGTTGACAAGGAGCAGCGGGAACTGATCGGGATCGCTCACATTGAAGCCGGGAATCAGCCGGAATTGAATCCGGCCCGATACATCGGGCGCTTCGGAAAGCGACTTCATATTAACCAGGCCGACGGAAACGGAACGGCCGAAAGCCCGGGCGGTTTCATCGGGGCCTAAGACGGAAACATCGCCGATCTGCTCCCGGAGGGATGAGAGGTCGTTCCAGGACACCGATTCACTGTCGAGCAGAAGGATCGGCGGGCGAGCCGGATCGAAACCGTCGGTCTGCATCCGGGCATTGGCCAGCATCACCAGACCCAGCAGCGGCACGCAAACCAGCAGGCGCCAGGCCAGTTTCGGACTGGAATCGGGCCGCGACATCATCTGGAACCTGTTTTTCAAAATACTGCTGCTGAAGCTGTTGGCGATGGTATAACCCTGCCCCGCCGCGGCCTTCTGTACCAGCAGGAACAGATAACCCTTCAGGTCGGCACCCCGCTCGAGCACCGCGGCGTCGGCCTGGAACTCGTGGACGGCGCAGAGATCTTCCCGCAGCATCCAGATAAAAGGATTGAACCACTGCAGGGCAGCCGCCACGTCGACCAGCAGCAAGTCGCAGGAGTGGCGCAGCCGGACGTGGGCACTTTCGTGGTCGAGAATCTCCTGACGGCCGGAAAGCCAGTCCGCGCGCGAAACGACGACGTTCCGCATCCAACTGAAAGGAATGATATCCGCATCGACGACCACGACATTGATCCCTCCCTCACAGGAGACCCACTCGCCGCTGCGCAGAATGCGGCGCACGCTCAGGATCGAGCGGAGCAATCGCCCCGACACCCAGCACACGCCTCCTATATAAATCAGAGCTACGACACAGAACCAGAGGGCCGGCTTGACCGTGGTCGTGGGTAGGCTGAAAACCTCGGTCACAAGCGGCTGAGTGACGGGCAGCAGGTCTGCCACCTGAGTCACTTCGGCCAGCGTCCGGCTTCGATGGAAGGTGATCACAGCGCAAGGCAGCACAAAGCTGGCCGCCGTGACGCCCAGCAGCACCGTCCGGTTCAGCCGCAACAGCGTTCCATCGCGCAGCGCCACCCGGTAGAACAGGTAGAACACGGCAAGCGCCAGGGACGCCTTCAGCAGATAAAGAAGGAATGCCATCATACGCCCGACCTCATTGTTTTTCGATCTCGCGGATCAGTTCTTTCAGATCCTCGACGGAAATCTTCTCATCCTTGACCAGGGCCGAAACGGCCCGCAGGTAGGAATTGCCGAAGAACTTGTCGACAACCGTCGTAAGCGTGGCCTCGCGGTACTCATCCTGCGAGACGGCGGCGCGATAGCGATAAGTTGGCCCGAAGGCCTTGTGCGCCAGAAACCCGGCCGCCTCCAGCGTCCGCACCTGTGTCGACAATGTATTGAAATGGGGTTTGGGATCGGGATACAGTTCCCTAAGCTCCCGGACGAACAACTCGCCGTGTTCCCAGAACCGGCTCATAATCGCCTCTTCTTTCTTGGTCAACCTTCGCATAAGTCCAGCTTTTCCGCAAAGGTAAACTAATTTTTCTTAACAAGCAACTAAAATTATTAGTTTATCAATTCCTTCAGCCGTACTTCGAATTGGGCCAAGTTATGATGGCCGGTCATAATGATGTTGCCCTGAGGGTCCAGCAGGAAGAAGTGCGGAATGCCGTTGACCGGAAATTTTGCGGAGAAGGCACCTTCCAGATCTAAGATCTGGTCGTAATCGATGCCCAGCTTTTCGATGACGCGAAGGGAAGCTTCGGGTTTGTCCTTAACCGTGACGCCTATGATCTTTAAGCCTTTTTCGGCAAATTGATGATTCAGGTCGATGACATTTGGGATTTCTTCGCGGCACGGGGCGCACCAACTGGCCCAAAAAACGACCAGGACATATTGTCCCTGACCAGTCAGGGAAGACCATAGTTCCGACGCCGACTCCCATTCAGTCTGCGAAGCAATGCAGCCACCCGGACCGGTCTGGACATAGACCGCACGGCCATCTTCTTTTTGGGTTGCCAACTTATAGGTCAAGTCCATTACAATCCGTTCATCTTCCCGAATGAAGTCACCGCCCTCATCGAGCAAGGTCATCATCTCCTCATAATCCAGGAAGCCGGACAGCAGCCGCATGGCTTGCAGGCCGACCGCATCGTTGCTGTGCGCCCGATAGTTCGCACGCATCAGGGAATCCATCACCGCAAAGGCGTCTACTTCGGGACCGGACTCCATCAGCACTTTGTCCATAGCCGTGATGAAATCATTCATCGCAACGGTCAGCGGACTGCCTTCGGAGGCCTTCGTGTCGAAATCGACCGTCATCCGTTTCGTGTCGGCCACGATTTCCATATAGTCTTGCAGTTCGCCGGAGCCGACATCTTTTCCCTCGGCATCAATCAGCTTGATTCGCCGCTGCACCTGCGGATTCTGCAGGGTCTTCAGCGTAAATGCGCCATGCTCGATCCGACAGGTATCAATGCCCTCCCCTCCCTGCAGCAATACGGCAGAATAGGGCTGATTCGCATCGGGGACGCTCACAGTACCCCGGATGGTGCACATATTCTCTGAATGGCATCCTGCACACAGGATCGGCAGGACAAAAAAGGCCAGCAGTCGTTTCATTTGCTTTAGATTCTTGGCGTTTGCACAAGCCGGATGACCAGCGAAACGAAATAGATGATCAGGCCATACAGCAGCGGGATGATGGCAATTTGCAAACCGCCCCCAATCAAAGGAAAGACCTCACTGCCGAATTGATCCATCAGGCCGAATATTTGGAACAGGCCGATGCCGGTCAGGAAGATTGAGAGGACCAACGCGGCTATTCCCACTTCCCGAACCCAGCGTGGAGCTTTCCAGGCTGCAAGGAAAAGCGCAATCAGTAAAAGGGTGAGCACAATCATGCCCGTCATACCGCCATCCATAAAGAATCGGGCCAATGACCAGCCGGGCGTTTCAATGGTTTCCGGATGGAACACTCCCAGGGAATCCGCCACTTGATAGGTTGTCTGTTTCATCGTGTAAATTGTTTGTTCCACAAAGGTACGGACCCCGCCGGTCTCTTCCAAAGTCAAAACCCATTGCAGCCTCGCTGAATCCCACTGTGGCGGCTATTCTTGGCCAGCCGGGCTGTTTTTTCCGTATATTTGTAACAATGAAAATCTTCGGTCGCATCGCTTTTTGGCTCGTGGCGCTCGCGCTGGTGACCGCCATCCTGATCAGTCTGGATTACACACCGGGGCAGGCCGTTCTGATCAGTCTGGTCTTCTTCCCCTGCGCAATTGCTCTGGAGTTTTTCCTGCCGAAAGCCGAAACGATCCGCGACAAGGTCTTTCTCTCCCTGGCCGTACTGGTATCCACCACCCTGCTGTTGCTACTCGTCCACCGGCTGCTCTGGAGTCCTTTTATGAAGAGCCGGGTCTGGTTCATTCTCGACGTGCAGCCCGTTCTGGTCAACCCCGTGTTTCTCGGCCTCATTCTGACCATGCTGGCGCTCGGCGATTATGCCTGGCGGAAATGGCTGGACCGCCGGCTGCAGGCCGCACCCCGCCAGATCACGTTTTTCTCGGATAGGAAATCCGTCACCCTTCCCGTAGCTGAAATCGCCTACATCGAATCGAACGACACAGAAGTCCGCATCTTTACCCTTGACGGTCGTTCCTTCCGCAACAAAACGGGAATCAGCCAATGGGAAAACCTGCTCGGAGACCCCTTCGTCCGCATCCATCGCTCCTATCTGGTCAACCGCGCAGTCATCACCTCCGTCGAGCCCGACTCGCTCACCGTCTCCGGCCAAACCCTTCCCATTTCCCGGAAGTACCGCAACACGCTTGATCCCATTCCTTGCGGGCGACGCAGATGATTCATCTTTCGCGTTTGCATCGACGACAGAAAACGGCCGTTCAGCGCTAAAACCTGCGGGCGACGCAAACCAAGCGGCGCCCTCGTGTGCGTCGTGCGTGCGCTGTCCTACGGATGATTGGGAAAGCGGTCCCGTCAGGGCTCGTTCATGAAGATCTCGCCCTTGAGGTAGTCGATACTCTTTTTGGCGAATTCGTAGCCGCGGGAGCCGGGACGGGCGAGTTTGAGGTAGCGCTCATAGTAGTCGAGGGCTTCCTTGTATTTCTTGAGCCGCTCGTAGCAGTAGGCGATGGTGGAGATGGCCTGAATATACGAGGGATTGTAGCGATAGGCCTCCTTGTAATGGGGAATGGCCAGGTCAAACTGTTCCAGACGATAGTAGCTCGCGCCGTACTGCTGATGGATGCGGGAGACCATCGCGGAATCGGGCCGGATCATGGCTTCTGCCTTTTCGAGCATGGGCTTGACCTGCTTGTCGAAAGGCCGGTACATCTCTGTCTTGACGGCGGCGATGGACACGGCCAGGTTGGCGTCGGACGAGTCGAGAGCCCAGGCTTTCAGCAATTCCCGCTCCGCTTCGTACGTGACATTCGTGTGCCAATAGCTCTGGCCGAGATAGTAATGCAGCGGATAATTGTCTGCGCCCAAGTCTTCCAGCCGCTTGAAAACGACGGTAGCGGAATCGTACTGCGCGCTGAGATAGTACGCCAGCCCCCGGATGGGCGCCACGGTGAAATTGTCGGGATCCATCGCCAGATAATCGCCCGTCATCGACAGGACGCCGTCGTAGTCTTTGGCGGTGAGCAGCAGGTTCGCCGCCTTGCTGACGACCGCTTCGTTCCGCGGTTTGAGCGCCAGAGCCTGGCGGTAGCAGACGAGCGCCGAGTCGGTGAGGCCCGCCAGGTTGTAGGCATCCCCTGCCAGGGCTGCCACGGCCGGGATGGAATCGCGGGCGAGGATGTTCCGCCCGAGCGACGCGCTGGCTAGATAGTCTTTCATCCGGAAAGCGATCTGCATCTGCTTGATCCGGTAAAGCAGGTTGTCCGGCTCGTGGAGCGACAGCAGCTGATAGGTCCCGGCCGCCGTCTCGTAATCGCCGTTCACGAAATGGCAGTCCGCCAGTTCGGAGAGCACCTCCTCATCGAAGACGCCGGGCGTCACCAGCCCCGAGAGCCGCTCGATGGCCGCATCTGTCTTGAAGAGGCTCTTCAGGTAGCGGGCTTCGGCAAGCGCCTCGCGCCGCGCCAGCGAGTCCGCCGGCTGCGCCGCCGCCACGCCGGAAAGCAGCGCGGCGGCCAGCACGGCCAGCGACAGGACAAACGATTTCATACTATTTCTTCTTTGTCAATTGGAAGAGGACGGGGAAATTATAAACCACCCGGACAGGTTCGCCATTGATGTAGCCAGGAGTCCATTTCGGGGACTGACTGACGACGCGGACGGCCTCTTCGTCGAGGACGGGAGCACAGCCGCGGAGAACGCGGACATCCGTGACGCTGCCGTCTTTCTCAATGGTGAACTGCAAGGTCACGCGACCCTGGAGCGAGTCTTTGACCGCCTCTTGGGGATACTTGAGATTCTGGTTGACCCAGTGGGAGAACTGGCCGGCGTCTCCGTCCTGGAAACGGGGCTTGACCTCCAGCAGGGAGTATTTGACAGGTTCCTCCGGCGGAGGTTCGGGCAAGATCTCGGAAGGGGTAACAACCGGTTCTTCGGCAAGAGGGATAACATCTGTGACAGGCGTGACGCGCTCGGCAAGGAGCAGCGTCGTGCCGGCCAGCAGCGGGAGGAGGAGCAGCAGGAAGAGTTTCTTCCAGGCTGCTTTCGTAGTTGTCTGCATCATCGTAATACGGTTTTTGAGTTGGGCGTGGTTGAAGCCGTTGGCCAGGAGGAAACGCTTTTCCCCCACGGCTTTTTTCACGAGTAATAATTGGTATTGCGTTGCATCGATGCCTTGTTTGAGGACGAAGTCGTCGGCTTCGTATTCGTGGAGCAGTTTGAGTTCGCTGCGGCAGATCCACACCAGCGGATTGAACCACTGCAGGACGGTCAGGAGCGAAGCGAGCAGCAGATCCACGGAATGGCCGCGACGGACGTGCGCCTGCTCGTGCGTGAGAATGGCGGGATAATGCGCATAGTCGTCACGGTTGATGACGATGTGCCGCATCCAGCTGAACGAAGGGATCACCCGGTCGATCAGATGAAGCGTATAGCCGTCGTGGCGTTCGCCCGGATTGCGGCGCAAAAGGCGGAACATCAGGCCGTAGGAGCGCAGGTAGAAGACCAGTGCGACGAGGGCGCCGAGGAGGTAAAGTGCCAGAACGAACGCCTGCCAGGAGAAAGACATGCCACTGGCTGTCGCCGCCACCGCGGGCTCGGCGGGATCGCTGGCCGCCACGACGACCGGTTCCAGCCAGGTCGAATAGAGCGTGGCCCGGTTCACCCGGAACGGAATGAGCGGCAGCAGCAGGCACGCCGCGCTGCCGGCCAGCAGCGTAATCCGGTTGAAGCGGAACCATCCGTTCCGCCGCATCACCAGCAGGAAGAATGCGTCGAACACGGCCAGCAGCAGCGTGCTTTTCAAAACATAGATGAGGAAACCGGTCATTTGCGTTGCTTCTCGATTTGGGCGATCAGCGCCTTGAGTTCTTCCAGGTCCATCTTCTCCTCCTCCACGAAGCGGGAGACCACGCTCGCGTAGGAGTTGTCGTAGAATCTTTCGACGGTGTCGGAAATCACGAGGTCGGCGAAGTCGCGCTCGCCCACGACCGCGTGATAGCGATAGGCGTTGGCGAACTTCTCCCGGGCCACATAGCCCTTCTCCTCCAGGAAGCCCACCTGCGTGGCGACCGTGTTGTAGTGCGGCTTCGGATCGGGAAAACATTTGAGCAGATCCTGGATGAACATCGGCCCGTGGGCCCAGAACATCCGCAGGATCTCATCTTCTTTCGCCGTGAGTTTTTCCATATTGTAAGTGCTTTTAATACATCATATTCATCGCGGCCGAACGGGCTTTATTGCTCTTGGCGGCGTTGAGTTTGCCGAAATTCCATTTCAGCGTAAAGAAGAAATGACGGCCGAGCTGGTTGTACATCGAATCTTCCACATAGTTGTCGGTCGTGATGTGGCGCGTGGTACGCGTACGGTTCAGTATGTCGCTGATATGGAAGCTGATGGCGAATTGCTTGATATTTTTTGTCACATCGACCCCCCCCATCAGGTAGGGATCGTTGTATCCGGAGGGAAAACCTTCGAAGAAACGATAGCTCCAAAATGTGGACAATTCCCATCCGTGTTTTGTCTCCCATTCCACGTCGGCAAACAATTCATTGCTCCAGGTCTTTGTATCGGCTGCACTGTCGAGGGAATAATGGGCTGTCTGGAACCGGGTAGAGCCGCCCAGTTCGACGGACAGTTGATCTCCGCGATAGCGGAGGCCGAGTTCCGGACTGAGCGACAGACTGTTCGTGATGCTTTCGCTGAATCCGCTCTGGCCGGAATAAAAGCGGTTGCCGCTCCCGTCGCCCCAGAAACCTTCCATAAACCGGGCATAGTCGAACGATTCGATATCAATCCCTTCAAGATGCCGGATATTCTGGTAACTGATCGAACGGGTTTCTGAAACGGAGACATCGCCCGACAGTTTCCACTTCTTGTCTTTTGTCAGCGGCAGTTCTCCGAAGGAGCTGACCGATACCGACAAAGCCGCTTTTCCGGAATTGACCGGAATGCTGTACTGGATGCCATTGTCGTCGAACCAGCTGGCCGTCACCATCTGCCGCCGGTTCACGGCCGCGTTCACATACACACTGAGGTTGCGCTGCCGCTGCGGATTGTTAAGAGAGACGCTTCCGCTGAGCAGGTGACCATACGCCGGTTTCAGGTAGATATTGCCGGCCTTGATCCGCGTAGGAACCGAGATGTCAAGAACGGCCATCTGGTTCGCAGCAGAAGGGCGGGTGGAACGACCGTTATAGAAGAAGTTGAAGCGATTCTGCTGTTTCGTCCAGCGATAGTTGAAATACGGGTTCCAGTCGAAGAGCCACTCTCCCAGCCCGGATTCTGTCTCACGGCCCAACGACTTTGCGCGGGTCTCGTTGAGCGTCTCCTGCATCTGGACACCCAGCTGCAGGGAGGTCTGGTCTTTCTTGTATTGGAACTGAACGCTTTCGTTGAAATAGATGTAGCGGTTCTTCGTGAAGGAAGAGTAGTAGTCGTTGTGCCGCATGTAGTTGTTTTTGTCGATGACCGAGGCGTTGAAACCCGCCGCCCCTGCCGTGCGGTCGAAGGCATCCTTGCCATTGTCGCGCCAGGAACCGTAATTGTTGACATTGACCGACAGCGTCCATCGCTCCGAAAGCGGCTCGTTATAGGAGAGCCGGACGTTTCCGGAATAGTTGCGGTTGTCCGTCACATAGAAAAGGTCGCGGATGACGGGTTCGAGCGCAGCCGAGAGGAAGGTCCGGGAGAACTCCCGGCTGTCCTGATCCGTTTTCGAAAGCGAGTAGTTGCCGGAAACGGTAAGGCTCCGGTCCTTATTGCCGCCGAGATTCTTGATACCGAAACTGGCGTACGCGGAATGCAGGAACTGACGGGACTCGGCATAATTGCTGGAAGTGGCGCTGTTGAGCCGCCGGCCGTCCGCCTGGTCCGAATGGTTGTCGTTGTAGCCTTCCGTCCGGCTTCCCGCATAGCGGAAGACGGGCGAGTAATCGAACAGGTATTTCTGGCGGTCCGTGTTCTTGAGTTCAAGGTTTACCTTCACGTTGTCGTTTGTCGCGAAGTTCTTGTTTTCGGTATCGGTCCGGACGTCGCTGCCGCCGCTGCCGAAGGTCGTCCGCTCCGACCGGCTGCGCGAATCGTTGAAAGCGTGGTTGTAATTGGCGGCCGCGGTACTCTCCAGGCCATTCAGGCGCGTGGTATTGTAGTTCGTTCCCGCCTGCCGGTAGGTCTGGATGCCGCCGCCGGAGCCGAGCCTCGTCCGATCCCCCTCGTCATCGACGATGATGAACACCATATTTTCTTGGGAAATCGGCGCGTTATAGGCACCGCCGATCAGCGTGATCTGGTCTTTTTCGGTGTAGCCCGACACCATCACGTTGCCGTTGTAGAGGAAGCCGCGGTTGTCGATCATCTCGTCTTTCCTGTCGCCCGCCAGCGTCGTGCCGGCGCCGGCCGTCGCGTTGCCGAACCAGCCGTTCTTGAATTCCTGCTTGAACTCCAGGTCCATCACCTTCTCCCGGTCGGTGGCCACGCCCGTGAACTGTTCGGAATCGCTCACCTTGTCGATGACTTTCACCTTGTCGACCACTTTGGCCGGCAGGTTCTTGAGCGCCATCTTCGGATCGTCGAAGAAAAAGGTCTTGCCGCCCACCGTAATCTTCTGGATGGTTTCGCCGTTGTACTTTACCGTGCCGTCTTTGGTCACTTCCATTCCCGGCATCCGCTTGAGCAGGTCCTCGAGCATCTGGTTCTGCCCCACCTGGAAAGAGGAGGCATTGAAAATGATGGTGTCCTGCCTGACCTCGATCGGGTTGCCGATGGCCGACACGTGCGCTGCGTCCAGCAGCTGCGCATCCTCCGCGAGATGCACGACACCCAGGTTCACGGAATCCCGGTCCCAGTCGAACGAGAAATAATGCTCTTTGTTATACGTCTTGTAGCCCAGCATCTCTACGGTCAACACATAGGTACCCCGCATCACCTTCGTGATGCGGGCCAGACCAGTCGTGTCGGTCAGCGCGAAGTTGGTGATCAGCGTATCGTTCTTGGCCGTCAGATAAGCCGAGGCAAAGGGCACCGGCTTCTCTGTTTTCTCTTCCAGCACCTTGACAAGCACAGATCCCTGATTCCGGTCAAAAATACCGCCCGGAATGAACTGCGCCCGGGCCGGCAGCAGGCCGAGCAGACCGCAACACAACAATAAAAAAAACTTATCTTTCATTTGTCGTTCAGATTCCCGACACAAAGATAAAGCTTTTTTCCTTATCTCCTAATTTTTTTAGTAGAAAACCGAAGATTTATCGTTTTTTGTAGCTTGCCGGCTCCGCAAATCATAATCGTGGTGTCCGGATGATGTGGATGATCCAGGAGACAAGGTAGATGATCAGGCCGTAGATAATGGTGACCGTACAGCATTTGAGGCCACCCCAGAGGAGGGATGGTGAGACATCTCCATGGCATATTTCTACGGCAGTCGCCGCTTTGTACCAGCTTATGGCCACCATCAAAAAACTGAAGGCAAGGCCTGCGGCGCCGATTCCTCGGACCCACGCGGGCGCTTTCCAGGCCGCGAAAAGCAGTCCGACCAAGATGACGGTCAGGATGGACATTCCGATGGGGCCGCCTTCCAGAAAGAGTTGCGGAAGGGCGGTAAAGACGATAGAGAGCGTTGTCATAATTTTTTGTTTTAAAGGCATTCGTTGATTCCGTGATGAGATCTCTGATACAAAGGTAGAACAAACGGCTTGGAGTCCGTCCTGTCAAATCCCCCTCGCGGATGGCCAAATCCCCCTGAAAGCAGCTGCGGCGTAGTTTTTCCCGGCGAAATCAGCTATCTTTGTCGGCAGAGATGAAGAAAACGCTGATCGTCCTGGGAGTCTGGATCATGGCCATCGTGCTGATTGCGACATTGGTCGTCAGCATGGGCTTCTCCTTTCCGGAGGCCCTGCTGATCGGAGTTCTATTTCTACCCGGAGCATTGGCAGCGCGGTTCTTCCTGCCGAAAATCTCTTTCGAACCGCGGAAAGCCGGCATCCGTGATTCCGTTTTCGTACTCCTTGCAATCCTTATAACAGAGACGGCGCTGATCGTGCTGGCCAACCTCTACATCCTCCGCCTCCGCAAAATATTCCTCTTCGAGTACAACGACTATTCCCCGACCCTTTTCAATCCTATCTTTATCGCCGGAGTCCTGACCCTGCTGGTCCTGGTCGACTGGGCGCTGAAGCGCTATCTTGAAAAGAGTTTCCCGGTCGCCCGGGAGCCCATCCGGTTCATCTCCGACCGGAAGCCCGTCTCCCTGCTGCCGGAAGAAATCGCTATATCGAGTCAAACGACAAAGAAGTCATGGTTTACGCCACGGAAGGGCGCCGCTTCCGCAACAAGACCGGCATTTCACAATGGGAAAGCATCCTCGGCGACGGCTTCGTCCGCATCCACCGCTCCTATCTGGTCAACCGCGCCGCCATCACCTCCGTCGGCCCCGACTCCCTCACCGCCTCCGGCCAAACCCTCCCCATCTCCCGGAAGTACCGCAACAAGCTGGCTTCAACCGACTGATCCAAGAATACCGCAACACGCTGTCTCTAACCGATTGATTCCGGAACCTAATCGGTCGATCTCGGGATCTGACCTGTCGATTCCAGACAGCTTTCGCCGTCTTTATCCCGTTTCCTGCGGGCGACGCAGATGATTCATCTATCTCGTTTGCGTCGACAACAGAAATCGGCCGTTCCGAGCCGAAACCTGCAGACGACGCAGACAAAGCGGCGCCCTCATCTGCGTCGCTGACAATGGAACGGCGCAATGGAACGGCGCAGAGAACAATGACCGATTATTTGTCGTATCTTCGTAATCAGCATTTCGACTGTGGCGGATGAAACGCGGCGGTGGAATATGTGCGAACGGATTGTGTAACGAAGAAAACGGAATGCGATGCAAAAGCTCTATCACATCTCTCTGTCTTCTACGGAAGACGAACTCCTTTTCCGAAGCGATGCCGACCTGGCACGCGGCTTCAACTATCTGGCGACAGCTATCCTTGAAATGGATGCCCGGCTCCTGGCCGACGGCTTCCTTACCACACACCTGCACTGCCTGGCCCTGACGGACAGCCCCAAAGAACTGATCACCCGTGTCCGCTATTCCCTCGCCCGGTATTTCAATGCGCTCTACGCACGGAAAGGAATGTGGGGCGAACGGAATCCTTTCATTCTGGAAGTCGACGGATACCATCACACGCTGGCCGCCCTCAACTATGTCAACCGGCAGGCGCTTCACCACGGCCTCTCCCACACACCCTTCGGCTACCGGCACAGTTCGGCCAATGCCTTTTTCCGAAAACAGTTGGGAAAAGTGGAACGGATCTCCGCTCTTCCGACCAACCAGCGGTATAAGTATCTGCCGAGCCGAAGTTCCCTTCCGGAACAATACCGGATGGATTCATCCGGCCTGCTCCGACGGGAGGACATTCTGGAAACAGCACACGTGGAATCGCTGTACGGGACTCCCCGGAACTACATATACCAAATGAATAAAATCGGAGATGAAAAAGGGTTGCAGGCCCAGAAAGAGGAAGCGTCATCCAGTCCGCTCATTACCCTGGAGCTGATCGAACAAGGCACGCCGGAGAACGATATCAGCGGCCTGCTGCGAAACGAAAGCGGCAAACTGAACCCGAACCGAATCCAGGATCTGGAGCTCTGTGCGTTGATCGACGAGGTTTTCGTCCCACGGTTGTCGGGCCGTAAAGAGCATCCCTCCATCTACCAGATCCCATATGCCCGCCGTGTGGATCTGTTCGAGCATATTCGGAAAACCCTTTGGGCGGAGCGGAAGAAGTTCGCTACCGAAGATCAGCTTAAACGCTGCCTCTGCCTTGGGTACAAGCCCTAGGGAAAAAGCGCTCAACGACTTTATCCCGTTTCCTGCGGGCGACGCAGATGATTCATCTATCTCGTTTGCATCGACAACAGAAATTGGCCGTTCAGCCCCGGAACCTGTGGGCGATGCAGACCAAGCGGCGCTCTCATCTGCGTCGCTAACGAGGGAACGGCGCAAAGAACAATGACCGAATTTTGGGCGTATCTCCGTCTGCCCCCAACAGCGCAAAGATGCCTGCCGAAACCCCGGAAAGGCCTACTCGGCGAAGAAACGCTAATAGTCGTCCACGTTGTTTCGGGACAGGATGTCCATATGCATATAGTTGTCCCGCCGTTCGGGTTCCTTGTTCAAGACGAGGTAGTCGACCAGGGAATTGACGGCGAGGCGGGTCTGCTCATCGGTATGCTGGGTGATGAGATAGCGGATGGAACCACGGCGCAGGGCAGCCAGATTACCGTCCAGATTGTCGAAGCCGACGGCGCGAGGTAAGGCGCCGGCACGCAGGGTCTCGAGCGCGCGGGTAATCAGGTGGATCCGGGAGTTGAACATGGCGACGTGGGTGATGCCGGGATTCGCTGCAAAAAAGGCGGAAAGCGTCTCGACGATACTGGCTGGATCGCGGGGATTGATGAATACGTTGCGGATTTCCACTTCGGGGTAATGCTCCGTCATATAGTCAAAGAAACCTTCCCGGCGGGTGGCGGTGGGATCGCTCTTGCGGTTCCGGTCGCGCTCGATCCGGATGATGGCCACTTTCATCCGGGCAGCCGACTCGGGGACTGAAGAGATGGAATCGAACAGCAACTCCGCACAGAGATAGCCGCTCTTGTACATCGGCATTCCATAGAACGTGAGATAGCCGTCTTCTTCGAGTTTGGTATCCACATAAGAATAAGGTATCCCGCGCTCCCGGAGCACGGCGGTCAGGACGGCAGTTTCAGTCCGGAAGACGGGTGCAAGCACCACTGCCGAGGGCGAGAGCCCCAATAACTGGATGCAAGCTTCGCGGAAAGACTCAATGTCATACTGGTCATACAAGATCGTTTCGATGCTCACATTGAAGGTCCGGGCATAGGCCTTGGCCTGTTCCGCGCCCCTGGCCGCCATTTCCCAATACTCGCCGGCATGGTAACTGGGCAGCAGCAGCACGACGCTTCGATTTTGGTCATGAGCCAGGATCGAAGCATAGATGTTCGGCACATAACCGATGTCCTTGATGACGCGCATCACGTTGTCGTAACTCCCTTTCGAGACATTGCCTCTGTCGTGGATCACACGGTCCACAGTACCTCGTGAGACACCGGCCATCCGGGCCACATCCTTCAGCGTGATTTTTCCTTTTTCTTTTTCCATGGGTATCGACGTTTTGATCCGACTCTGCAAAGGTAATGTTTTATTTTCAGAAAAGAGCAGAATCTGTGCGCGCGCACGGTAAATTGTGCGCGCGCACAGTGTTAAAATTCAGCTATTTATAGGTATCAATGCATTTGTTTTCTCAAACAAAATGCCTATCTTTGTATAGACACGAGTCTAAAACGAACAACAATACTTTTTAATTAACGCTTATGACACAAAGCAAAAACATCCGAAAGAGGCCCGCTTTCATCGCGCGTCTCTTTGTCGTCGCTGCCGTGCTCATGCTCGCCGGTTTCCAGCAGGCATACGCACAGTCTGTCGACGTAAGGGGCACCGTGGTCTCCGCGACCGACGGCCTGCCTGTCGTCGGAGCTTCTGTGATGGAAAAAGGCACATCCAATGGAACTGTCGTGGCTGACGACGGTACCTACCAGATCCGCGTAAAACGCGGCGCCGTCCTGGTGGTATCGGCCATCGGCTACGAAGCCCAGGAAGTCCAGGCGACTTCCGGCCGGGTGGATGTCATTCTCGCAGAAGACAACTTGTGGCTGAATGACGCCGTCGTCATCGGCTACGGTGTGCAGAAAAAGAAACTCGTCACCGGCTCGACGGTACAGGTCAAAGGTGACGACGTAGCCAAACTCAACACCGTCGACGTGCTGGGCGCCCTGCAAAGCCAGTCTCCCGGCGTCAACATCACGCAGAACAGCGGCTTCCTCGGAGCCGGCTTCAAGGTCAACATCCGCGGTCTGGGCACCACCGGTGATTCAGCTCCGCTGTATGTGGTGGACGGTGTGGCAAACGGCAGCATCTCCGCCCTCAACCCGGCCGACATCGAATCGATCGACGTCCTCAAGGACGCCGCCTCGGCGGCCATCTACGGCGCCCGTGCGGCCAATGGCGTCATCCTGGTCACGACCAAGAAAGGCAAGGCCGGCCAGTCGTATGTCTCATACGACGGTTACTACGGACTGCAGAATCTCTACAAGATCCCGACGATCCTCACCGCCTCCGAATACATGGCCATCCAGGATGAGTCGCGGGTGATGGACGGTCTGGAGCCCTACAACTGGAGTAACTACATTCCGGCCGCCACGCTCACGTCTATCGCCAACGGCTCCTGGAACGGCACCAACTGGCTCAAGGAGATCATCAATCACAATGCGCCTGTCATGAGCCATGCGGTCACAGTCGCCGGCGGCACCGACCGGGCGGTCTACTCCCTCGGTCTGGGCTACCAGAACCAGAACGCTACCATGGGCGTTCCTTCGGCCATTCCGCAGCTGCGCCGCTACAACCTCCGCATCAACAACGAGTACACGGTGTTCCGGAAGAACAACCTCGACATCCTCAAAGTCGGTGAGACCTTGAACTACCGCTACTCGGAAACCGACGGTTCGTTCGCCACGGGCGGCATCTACTGGAACGGTGTCCACAACATGCTGGTCATGAGTCCGCTGCAGTATGCCTACGACAGCGACGGATCCTATCACGTCCGCAAAGACGGCGACGGTTACAACTGGGACACCGCCAACGGCGCCTCCAAGAACCCGATCGCCTACATGGATTACAACATGAACCAGAACCGCAGCAAGTCGCACTACCTGCAGGCCAGTGTTTACGCCGACCTCCAGCCGCTGAAGAACCTCCACATCCGCAGCCAGTTCGGTTACCTGATGGGAGCCAGCAGTTACCGCTCCTACATTCCGGAATACGACCTTGACATCACCGCCCAGCGCACGCAGGACGGCGTTTCGCAGTCGATGTCGCTCTACAACCGCTGGAGCTGGGAGAATACGGCAAGCTACGGCATTGATGTCGCCGACCACCGCATCGACATGATGGTCGGTTCGACACTCGAAAAATGGGGCTTCGGCGAGTCGCTGAGCGCCACCAACGTGAACTCGAACTTCAACGACCTCGAGCACGCCTACCTCTCCAACGTCTCGACGACCCCCGGTCCGGCTGCCTCCATCAGCGGCTCGCCGTCCGGCCAGGGTTCCCTCGCTTCCTTCTTTGCCCGTGCGAACTGGAACTGGAAAGAGACCTTCATGGCTTCCGCCACCCTCCGCGCCGATGGTTCTTCGACCTTCGCCCGCGGCAACCGCTGGGGTATCTTCCCCTCCGCCTCCGTGGGCTGGGTACTGACCAATATGCCTTGGATGTCGTCGCTCAAGGGCGGTGTGGACTTCTTCAAACTCCGCGCCTCCTGGGGCCAGAACGGTAACTGCAACGTAGCGGGCTTCCAGTATCTCTCGCTGGTGACCTCCAATAACGGGTACGGCGGATACGTCTTCGGTGACACGCTTACCGACCGTGCCACCGGTACCTATGCCTATATGATCACCAACCCCGACCTGAAATGGGAAACTTCGGAACAGCTCGACCTCGGCTTTGACGCCCGCTTCTTCAAGAACCGCCTCGGCGTCGAGTTCGACTGGTATCGCAAGATGACCAAAGACTGGCTCGTGGTTGCGCCGGTCCTCTACTCCTACGGTGCCAACGCCCCGTACATCAACGGCGGTAACGTGCTCAACTCCGGTGTGGAGCTGGCCATGCACTGGAACGACAACATCGGCGACTTCTTCTATGGCCTCAACGTGAACGGCACCTACAACAAGAACCGCGTCACCAAGATCGCCAACGCCGACGGCATCATCCACGGCAACGGCAGCATCCCTTGGGAAGGGGCTGAAGAACTGTTCCGTGCGGAAGTAGGCTACCCGATCGGTTTCTTCTACGGCTACCAGACGGCAGGCATCTTCCAGAACCAAGCCGAGATTGACGCCTACACGGGTGCCAAGATCAACGGCGACAACACCGTGCCTGGCGACGTGATCTTCGTCGACACGAACAACGACGGTGTGATCGATGCCAACGACCGTACGATGATCGGCGACCCGCACCCGGACTTCATGCTCGGCGCCTCGCTGAACTTCGAGTTCAAGGGCTTCGACCTGTCCGTCACGGGCTTCGGCGCCTTCGGCCAGGAGATCTTCAAATGCTACCGCGACTTCTCCGCTTCGCCGCTGGCCAACTTTACCACCGATATCTTCCAGCGCTGGACCGGCGAGGGTTCCTCCAACTTCTACCCGCGCCTGTCGAGTTCTTCGAGCTACAACTGGAACCGGATTTCCACCCTCTACATCGAGAAGGGCGATTACTTCAAGATCCAGAATATCACGCTCGGTTACAACATCGCCAAGGCTTTCAAGAAATTCCCGCTCCAGACCCTCAGAATTTATGTGACCGCGCAGAACCTGCATACGTTCACCAAATACTCGGGCATGGATCCGGAAATCGGTTATGGCGGCGATGACTACGGATGGGCACAGGGCATCGACCTGGGCTACTATCCCAGCTCCCGCAATTTCCTTGTAGGTCTCAGCCTTAAATTCTAATGGAGGACACATATATGAAAAAGATATCATCGATCATCCTTACATTGGCGGCCATCTTGTTCCTGACCGGTTGCGAGGACTTCCTCGACAGCAAGAACCTCACCCAACGGACCACGGAGACCTTCCCGGAGACCGAACTCGACGCACAGCAGATGGTGACGGCAATCTATGCCCACCTCCTCTATGAATCTCCCGAGTCCTCGGCCTTCTTCTATATTTCCCACCTGGCCGGCGACGACTGCCTCGGCGGAAACCTGTCCTACTCGGGCAACTGCGCCTGCAATTTCCTGCTGTACAAGGACAACCTCAACAACTTCCTCGGCCTGTGGGACCGCGACTACACCCTGATCAACCGGGCCAACAGCGCACTGGCCAACATGGACAACGTGAAGAACTGGTCGAGCGAAAGCGAGAAGAACCGACTCCTGGGCGAGGCCTACTTCCTGCGCGCCTTCGCTTACTACGAACTCGCCCAGACTTTCGGCGGTGTTCCTTTGCGGACCACGACGGAAGCCATCAACATGCCCCGTGCCTCCGTGGACGAGGTCTATCAGCTCATCGGGGAAGACCTGGCGAAAGCCATCGAACTGATGCCCAACCGGATCTACACCTTCGGCTCGAACATGACCGGCCACGCGACCAAGGCCGCTGCCGAAGCGATGCAGGCCCGCGTCTTCCTGTTCTACACGGGCCGCTACGGCAAGACGGAATTGCCGAACGGCACGACCAAGGCCAAAGTCATCGCCGACCTCGAAGACTGTATCAACAATTCGGGCCACCAGCTCGTGGATGACCAGCGTGAACTCTGGGGCTACACGAACGACTACACCAACCAGAACACGTCGGGCTACCGCTACGGTTACACGGTGGCCCACGACCTCCACTGGGTAGGCAACAGCTCGATCGAGACGGTTTTCGCCAACAAGCACAACCTGACTTCCAACTGGACGTACACCTGGTTCTCGAACACCTTCTCGATGTTCTGCTCGCCGTCGAACGACAACCGTGACATGGCCCAAAGTTATCCGTTCAGCTTCGGCTGGGGCTGCGGTCCTGTGTCGCCGGCCCTCATCGAAGAGTGGAAGGCCTGGGACAAGCAGCAGACCCACACCGACGGTTATACCGAGGATCCCCGTCTGAGCGGCTCCGTATGGTCCTACAACGCCTACGACCCCAACAATGCAGGCAACATCCTGATCGGCGACCGCAAACTCGATCCCAGCGAACCGGACTACACCGTATCGTACCGCTACTATGAGCAGACGGGATACTTCCAGAAGAAGTACATCAACGTCGGCGCCTGGAGCGACGAGAAAGGACAGTATTTCCACTCGTTCGCCAAAGCTGAGTATCCGGACGTGACGGCTCAGACCTCCGCCCAGCTGCTGCAGACCCCCGACCTGATCCACATCCGTTTCGCCGACGTGCTTCTGATGCACTCCGAGCTTACTGAAACGGCTGACGGCATGAACCGGGTCCGCGCCCGCAGCCATCTGGGCCCGATTGCCTACTCGCTGGACGCGCTCAAGAATGAACGCCGCTTCGAGCTGGCCTTCGAAGCCATCCGCTGGCCGGACCTCCTCCGCTGGGCGGGCCCGAGCCTGGAATCCGCCGGCGCGCTCCTCAACAAACAGACCGGATTCACCGTCATCAACGAAGGCGTGGTGACGCCGATGGTCCGTTACGACTATGCGGCCCGTCTGAAGGAAACCCAGGGCTACTGGCCGATTCCGCAGACGGAGATCGACATCGCCGGCAAGGACGAAAACGGCAACGACATCCTCGAGCAGAACCCCGGCTGGGGATCCCAGGCTCAGTTCAACGACTGGAACAATT